>WNFV01004006.1_pt1 | contig 23764 bp, 20 predicted proteins | sample 5400101 | NCBI WGS metagenome assembly WNFV01 (sample SAMN13153361, study PRJNA577476) | soil metagenome | isolation source: 115 cm soil or saprolite under grassland replicate 1 | place: USA:California | collected 2016-06-15 | reverse complement strand
CATGGAGGTCATCGGTCGCGGCAGCATCACCGTGGTCGACGGCTCGGGCTCGGAGACCAATGCCTGGGAGATCGGCGGGCACCGGCCGATCATGATCAGCAACGTCGTCCTCCATTCCCTGCCAGCGGGCTACCAGTTCGACCTTCGCGCCCGATCACGCGTGGCAGCGCCCACACTGCGAGCGGTCGGCGGCGGCGAGGCGGCCTCGAGCTGAAGGTGGCGTCGACCACTTCCGCCTCGAGCGCCCGGCGGCGGGGTGACGCGGCCGGGTCGGCCGCCGGCCGCGAGGCCGTCGTCCGACCCGAGCCCAGCCTCCGGATCCTCGATACGAGGATCCTCCGCGGCGCCAACTACTGGGCGCGTGAGCCGGTCGTACGGATGCTCGTCGACCTGGGCTCCCTGGAGTCGTTCCCGTCCAACCTGCTGCCCGGCTTCTCGGACGCGCTGGTTGAGCTCCTGCCGAGCCTGGAGGATCATGCGTGCTCGCTCGGCCGGCGGGGCGGCTTCATCAGCCGCCTTCGCGAGGGCACCTGGGCCGGCCACATCGCCGAGCATATCGCCCTGGAGCTGCAGAACCTGTCGGGCACGGACGTCCGCCACGGCAAGACCCGGGGAGCCGGGGTGCCCGGCCAGTACAACGTCATCTACGAATATCGCGAGGAGCAGGTCGGGCTGGAGGCAGGCAAGATCGCGGTCCAGCTGGTCAATCACCTGGTCGATCCCGCGTCATCGCCCGCCTTCGACCTGTGGACCGAGCTCGAGCGGCTCATCAGGCTCGCCGAGCGACTCGCCTTCGGGCCCTCCACCCAGGCGCTCATCGACGAGGCCGTGAGCCGAGACATCCCCTACATCCGCCTCGACCGGCATTCATTGGTTCAGCTGGGGCAGGGCCTCCACCAGCAACGGATCCGGGCGACGATGACGTCTCGCACGTCGGCGATCGGGGTGGACGTCGCCTCCGACAAGGGCCTGACCAACCGGTTGCTCGACTCGGCCGGCCTGCCGGTGCCGCGCTCGGAGGTGGTCCAGACGGGGGACGACGCGGTCACGGCCGCCCACCGGTTCGGCTATCCGTGCGTCGTCAAGCCGCTCGACGGAAACCATGGGCGGGGCGTCCATCTCGACCTCCGGTCAGACGAGGCAGTCCGGGCGGCCTTCGCCGGGGCGCTGGCCGAGAGCCGCTCCGGCGACGTGGTCGTGGAGACGTACGTTGCCGGCAACGACTACCGGGTCCTGGTGATCGGTGGCCGGCTGGCCGCCGTCGCCGAGCGCGTCCCCGCCTCGGTCATCGCCGACGGCGAGCTGACCGTTCGCCAGCTGGTGGAGGCTGCCAACGCCGACCCCCGGCGTGGCATCGGCCACGAGAAGGTCCTCACTCGAATCAAGATCGACGGGGCGGCCGAGGAGCTGGTCCGGGCGCAGGGCTATGAGCTCGATACCGTGCCCCCGGCGGGCACCTGGATCAAGCTCGCCCTCACCGGCAACATGTCGACCGGCGGGACGTCGATCGACCGGACGATGGAGGCCCATCCGGACAATGTCGAGATCGCGGAGACGGCCGCGAGGGTCGTGGGCCTCGACGTGGCCGGCATCGACTTCATCTGCCCGGACATCACGACGCCCGTTCGTGAGACGGGCGGCGCCATCGTGGAGGTCAACGCGGCTCCGGGCTTCCGGATGCATACCCACCCGACCGAGGGCGAGCCGCAATACGTGGCCCGGCCCGTCATGGACTCGCTCTTTCCGCCGGGCTCGCCCGCCCGCATCCCGATCATCGCGGTCACCGGGACCAACGGCAAGACGACGACGGTCCGGATGATCGCCCACATCCTCAAGCTCATGGGCCGGCGGGTCGGGATGACGTCCACGGACGGCATCGTCGTGGACGGCCGCCTCATCAAGAAGGGCGACATGAGCGGGCCCAAGTCGGCGCAGATGGTCCTCCAGAACCCGACGGTGGACACCGCGGTCTTCGAGGTCGCCCGGGGGGGCATCCTGCGCGAGGGCCTGGGCTACGACCGCAACGACGTGGCGGTGGTCACCAACGTCACCGGCGACCACCTGGGCCTGGGCGGGATCACTTCGCTGGGGCAGCTGGCCAACGTCAAGGCGGTCGTCGTGGAGTCGGTTCCGCGCTCGGGATCGGCCGTCCTCAACGCCGACGATCACCTGGTGGCCCGGATGAACCGCCATTGCGCGGGCAGCGTCGTCTACTTCTCGATGGCGACGACCAAGGGCGAGGAGGGCTTCGATCGGGTCGACGGCCATGCGGGCCGTGGCGGCGCGGCCTTCGTGCTCCAGGAGACCTCGGAGGGTGAGCTCGTCGTGCTCAAGCACGGGCCACGGACGATGCCGGTCCTGTACACGCACCTGATCCCGGCCACGTTCGGAGGGCGGGCACGGATGAACGTCGCGAACGCCCTCGCCGCCGCGGCGGCCGCCTGGGCGTCTGGCGCCCATCTGCATGACATCCGCCAGGGCCTCCGGACGTTCTCCACGTCGTTCTTCCAGGCGCCCGGTCGCCTCAATCTGATCGAGCTGGGCGGCGGGGTGCGCGCCGTCATCGACTACTGCCACAACGTGGACGGGATGCGCCAGCTGGCCGACTTCGTGGAGCGGATGATGACCGACTCGGTCGGGGCAGCAGACGGCGACCGCGATCGGCGCCGATCGCGTCGGGTCCGGCCGGGGCCCGAAAGGCGGGCGCGAACAGGACGGGCGATCGGCGTGATCGGCATTCCCGGTGACCGGCGGGACGAGGATCAGCAGGAATTCGGATCGGTCGCCGCCGGAACATTCGACTCGATCGTGGTCCGCGAGGACAAGAACCTGCGCGGACGGGAAGCAGGCGCCTCGGCCGCTAACGTGCTGACCGGGGTGGAGGCCGCGCGAGCCGACGGTCGGGCCCGCACCGCGACCGCGGAGGCCGTCCTCGACGAAATGTCCGCGGTCCGCTCTGCCCTCGGCCAGGCACGTGCCGGCGACCTGGTGGTCATGTGCGTGGACGACGCGGTGGGCGTCTATCGGGAGACGATCGCCGCGTCGAGGTCGACCGGCGGCGGCACGGCGTTCACCGATCCCGGCGAGCTGGAGGCCCCCGAAGGCTGAGGCGCTGTCGGCCGGGCGGCTGCTGCCGGCCCGGTCAAGGACGCGTCCATTCCACCATGAAAAGATGGCGCCATGAGCGTGCGTGACCGAAGGCTCGGAGCGGAGATCCGGCGCGCGAGCGTGCAGGCTTGTGTCCGGAGTCATTCACCATGGAATAACGGCTGGCCGGATCCGGCCGGACGGCTGCTGCTGGCCGGCCAGCCGCGGACGGCTGTTACCGGGCGGCTCCGTGGGCGTGTTCGCCAGATAGCAGCCGGGGAACTGGTATGCGGGTGTTGATGCCCCGCGGGCCACCACGAACCGAGGTGACCGGGGTGGGTTGTGCTGGCGCAGCGTTGCGACTGCCGATGTCAGGCTCCCGACCCGCGCGTAACAGTCAACTGGCTGCTATTTGAACCTCCGTCGGCTGCGGCTGGACACGATGGTCAGGAGAGCGGGCGATCCTGGAGGCGGGGGACGAGGGCCGTCAGCTCGGCGGCGACGTCGACGGCTCGAGCGCCGAGCTCGCGCAGGAGCCCGAATACCTCCTCGCGCTCCTCGTGGCACATGAGCACGATGACCCGCGGAGCATCGTTCTTGCTGCCCTCGGCCGCCGCCCCGGCGCCGTTGAGCTCCGCCCGGAGGGCGGCCGTCTCCGATCGGTAGACGGGGACGTCCAGGCCGGCAGCCCTCGTTCCGGCCACACGCCCCGAGGCACGGCCGGCGCCCGAGCTCGCGGCCAGGCCCAACCGGATGCCCGCCATCAGCTCCCCGACCAGCGAATCGCGACTCCGGCCGCGGAGGTAGTGCAGGGTCTCCTTGATCGCGACCCGCTGCGCACGCCGAGCCGCGATCCGGCCGATCCCGCGGAGCGTGTCGTCCGGCCGGTCGCCGGCGGTGCCGATGATCATCGTGATCGGTGCCGCCCGGCCCGCTGCGCCGCCGGCGATCCCCTCTGCAACGTCCAGGATCGCGTCGACGCCCGCCTCGTTGTGGGCGAAGTCGACGATCACGATGCGAGATCCCAGGCGGAAGATGTTCAGGCGCCCGGGCGACCGGTCGGTGGTGGGCCGGAAGTTGCGCAAGCCTTCGCCGACCTCCTCGATCGTCGCTCCCAGGGCCCGGGCTCCACCGGCTGCGGCCAGTGCATTCGCCACGTTGTGGCGGGCCAGGCCCCCGATCGCGATCGGCACGTCGCGGACGTCGGCGATGTGCCGCCGGGCGTCCGCGCCGTTCATCTCGACCAGGGCCCCGCGGCGCAGGACGTAGGCCCGGCCGCCCGCGGCGAGGTGCCGCCGCATGACCGCCGTGGGCGAGGCCGCGAGAGAGAAGAACGCCACCGGCGCTCGCACCCGCCGGGCGATCGCGGCGACGTGGGGGTCGTCGGCGTTGAGAACGACCATGCCGCCGGGCCGGGTGATCCGGCAGATCGTCGCTTTGACCTCGGCAAGCTCAGGCAGCGTGTGGATCCCCTGCAGGTCGAGGTGATCGGATGAGACGTTGGTCAGAACGCTCGCATCGTTCGACTCGTAGCCGACGCCGCGCAGGACGATCCCGCCACGGGCGGTCTCCAGGATGGCCACGTCCACGTCGTGCCGGCCGATGATCTGCGCCGCCCCGCCCGGGCCCGTCCAATCGCCCGGCTCCACCATCCGCTCGTTGACGAGCACCCCATCCGACGTCGTCGTGCCCACGCGGCGCCCGGCCCGCACGAGGATGTGGGTGATGAGCCTGGTGACGGTGCTCTTGCCGTTGGTTCCCGAGATGCTGATGATCGGCAGCCGGCGGTCGCTGTCGCGGATCCACGCGGGCGCAGTCGTTTTGGCGGTAGCAACGCGTGCCTCGTGGCGGGCGAGGAGCCGGGACTGGGCGCCGGTCAGGCGCGCCCGACGGGCCGGCGAGACGTCCCGCTCGGCCAGGGCGTAGGCAGCCTCCGCGATCGTTGTGGCCCGCTCGGCGCCGGTCCACGGCCAGGTGACGATCCAGTGGCCCGGATCGGACGAGCGATGGACGGTGACGCCCGCCAGCCCGCCGTCGTGGTCAGACCGGAGCCTCCGGACCCAGGCGACGATGGATGCCACCGGATCCGGCCACAGCCGGGCCGGCACCGTTGCTCCGAGCCGCACGAGGGCGTGCGCTCCGGGCTCTCGCTGGCCGTACCAGGTCCGGCGCCGCCCGACCGCGACCTCCAGCTTGGCTACCGGCTCGAGCCGGTAGACGTTCGGTCCATCGAACAGCCGCACCTCGACGAGTCGCACGACCTCGGCAGGATAGCAAGGGGGCCGCCGGATAGACTGGCCAGATGGACCGTGTCGACCCACCCGGCCGCGCAGTCTCCCAGCACGAGCTCGAGCTCCTGGAGCGCCTCGTCGGCGAGGTCCGTCCGGCCTATCTCGAGGATCTCGCCGCGCTCGTCAATATCGACTCCGGGAGCTACACGAAGACGGGCGTCGACCGGGTGGGCCGCTGGACGCGCCTGTTCCTGGAGCGGCTCGGTGGCGACGTGGAGGTCCATCCGCACCCGACGCTGGGCGAGACGGTGGTGGGCACGTTCGAGGGCGCGCCGGGCGGACTCCGCCTGCTGCTCATCGGCCACATGGACACGGTCTTCGACGAGGGCACGGCCGCGGCCCGCCCCTTCGGGCTGAAAGGCGGTCGGGCGCACGGGCCGGGCGTGACGGACATGAAGAGCGGTCTGTTGACCGGGCTGTACGGGCTGCTCGCGCTGCGCGGCCTCCATGAGGAGACGGCGGCGTGCGACGGCCAGGGGCCGCTGCCGTTCGAGCGGTTGACGTTCATCGCCAACCCGGACGAGGAGATCGGCTCGCCGACTTCCACGCCGATCATCCGCGACGTCGCGCGGACGGTCGATGCCTGCTTCGTCCTGGAGTGCGCCCGAGCCAACGGCGACATCGTCAGTGCCCGCAAGGGAATCCTGGACGCACGACTCACGGTCCACGGCCGGGCCGCCCACGCCGGCGTCGAGCCCGAGAAGGGCCGCAGCGCGATCCTCGCCGCGTCGCAGCTCGTGCCGGCCCTGCATGGGCTGACCGGCCGCTGGCCGGGCGTCACCTGCAACGTTGGCGTGATCGCCGGCGGCACGCGTCCCAACGTGGTGCCGGAGGAGGCTCGCCTGGAGATCGACCTCCGAGCGGTGACCCGCGAGGACCTGGAGGCCGCCGAGGCCGGGCTTCGGGGGCTCATCGCGGCCCCCGCGGTGCCGGACGTGACGATCGAGATGGAGCCCATGGCCCGCTGGTGGCCGATGGAGAAGCTCGAGCGTTCCGGCCGGCTGGTCGACCTCGCCGTCGGATTGGCCGGCCGGCTCGGCTTCGAGCTGCACGACACCGCGACCGGCGGGGCGTCGGATGCGAACACGACTGCCGGGATGGGCGTCGCCAGCCTGGACGGCCTGGGGCCGATCGGCGGCATGGATCACTCCCCGGAGGAATACCTGGAGGTCGATTCCATCGTGCCCCGGACGACGCTCTTTGCCGCCCTCCTGCTGGCGGTTGCCCGCGATCCGGTGGTGGCCGGCTGGCGGCACGCCGCGCCCACGGACGCCGCCCCGGCGCCATTAGCCGGCGGACCCCGAACGTGACGCAGTCGCGACGGCGCATCTCGTCGGGCGGGCCGTGGGAGGCCGCGGCCGGCTACAGCCGAGCGGTCGCCGTCGGCGATTCGTGCTGGGTCGCCGGCACCACGGACGCCGGGCCGGATGGCGCCTCGCTTCACGCTGGCGACCCGGCCGGCCAGGCGCGGGCGGCCCTCACCACGATCGAGCGGGCGCTGGCAGAGGCCGGCTTCGCGCTCGCCGATATCGTTCGGACCCGGCTCTTCGTCACCGACATAGCCCGGGCGACCGAGGTTCTCGCGGTTCACGGCGAGATCCTCGGAGCGATCCGGCCGGCGTCGACGATCGTCGAGGTCGTCGCGCTGATCCACCCGAGCCTGATGGTCGAGATCGAGGCGGACGCCCGGCGCGCCTGACCGCTCCGGGTCGATGGGCGGCGGTCAGCCCCCGGCGATCGCCCGGAACACGGCCGCGAGCGCGACGGCGGCGGCAATGCCCAGGAGCAGGTTGTGTCGCCAGGCAACAAGGCCGACGCTCGCTCCAACGGCGAGCCACTCGATGCCAACGTGGAAGCTGGGCCGGCCGGCAACGTCGACGAGGAGTGCCGCGCCGGAGGTCGCCAGGGCGGCGAGGATCGCCGGGCCGACGAGCCGGAGGTAGGCCAGGAGGATCGGCGGCATGCGCTCGATGCCCGGCGCAAGGAGCGGCAGGGCCCGGGACGGATACGTGACGGCGGCCATCAGCAGGGCCAGGCCGATCAGTCCGACGCTCATGGGGTGTCTGCGGCGCATCGCTCGGGGATCGCAAGGCCCACGAGGGGCCCCAGGAGTCCGCCGGCGACGACACCGACCGCCGCGCCTCCGGCGGCGATGCCCACGATCACCGCGATGCATCCACCCACGACCGCGGCGACGATCTCGCGGCGCCCGGTCACGAGGCCAACCGCGAGGCCGGCCATGGCCGCGGGGAAGACGACGTCCAGCCCGAGCCTGGTCGGGTCCGGGATGACCTGGCCGCCGAGGACGCCGACGAGGGTCGCCAGCGGCCAGGGCAGGCAGACGAACGCGGCGGCAATCCAGTAGCCCCGGGCGTCGGCGCGCCCGAGCCGGCGGAAGTGTGCGATGGCCAGGCCAAAGGTCTCGTCCGTCAACACATGGGCCATTGCGGCCCGTTGGAGCCGCGGCCGGTCGGCCAGCCACGGGGCGAGGGCGGCCGAGTACAGGAGGTGGCGCGCGTTGAGCAGCGCCGTCAGGACGATGATCGATGGCCAGGGGGCTCCCTGGGCGATGAGGCCGACCGCAGCGAACTGCGCCGCGCCCGACAGGACCAGGACGCTCATCGCGAGGGCCTCGATGGGCGAGACGCCCGCTTCGCGAGCGGCGAGGCCATAGACGATCCCGAAGCCGCCGGCGGAGGCGATGAAGCCGAGGCCGGAGATTGCGAGCGCGCGTCGGGCCGCTCGGAGATCCTCGCCGTCGGCCGCGCCGGCGGCCGCAGACCCGGGCTCGATCAATTCAGCGCAGGTACGTCTTGCCGCACGTCCCGTCGCAGACGACGAACAGGGCGTGCTTGTCCAGCGCGTAGCCCGCGGCGTGAAGCAGGCCCGGGCAGCCCTTGGTGGGGCACTTCCAGACCCACCAGCGGTCGTGCTGGTCGAGCGGCGTCGTCTCCGTCTCGAGCGTCGCGGCCAGCCCTTCGCGCGTGGCCAGGAGTCGATCGATCGCGGCCGCTCGCTCGGCTTCGGTTTCGCTCGTGTACGGGTAGTTCTGACCGACGTTCGAGGTCACGTGTGCTCCAGGGCGTCACATCCTCGGGGCCGGTGGCGGTGGTCGTGAGCGCAGCGCGCCACCGGCATTCGCGAGTATAGCCGCGCGCCCAGGCCGGTCCGCGCCGGCCCGACTCCTGCCCCACTCAGCCGCCGAGGGTCTCGCCGATCGCCTCGATCATCTCTCGATGGCGGCCGGGGTCCATGCCATACCAGGGCGCGCTGAGGACGACCCGCTCGATCGTGGCCCCGGCCCTGGCCGCCGCGGCATGCCAGCCGGCGAGCCGGTCGCGAGCCTCGTCCGAACGGCCGGCAACGGCGATGGCGTCGAGCAGCTCGTCGTCGACGAGCTCGATCATCCGTTCGCGGTCGCGCCTGACGAACGCCCGGCGCAGGTCGCCCTGGATCGACTCCCGATCGTGGAGGGCCAGGATCGGCGCATATGCTCGCGTCGTGGCGTAGAACGCGATCTGGAGGCGGGCGGCCCGCCGCGCCTCGAGCGGGTCGGCTCCGATCGAGACGATCGGGGCGGCGGTGACCGGGCAGGCGTTGGCAGGACGTCCGGAGCTCTCGAGGCCCGCGGCGATTGCCGGCGCCACGACCGTCCCCAGGTAGCGCGGCGAGGCCAGTGGATGGCCCAGCACACCGTCGGCAATCGTGCCGGCCGTGCGGCTCATGACCGGGCCCACCGCAGCGAACAGGATGGGCACGTCGCGCCGGCCGGGCTGGGCAGGTCCGTGGAACGTCGGCATCGCGATCCGATAGAACGAGCCATCGTGGGTCACCGGCTCGCCGCGATTGGCCGCCCACACCGAGCGGACAGCCGCGGCATAGTCGGCCAGGCGAGCGGCGGGATGCTCGAACGCGACGGCGAAGCGCGCCTCCATGACCCGTTTGACCTGGCTGCCCAGGCCGAGGAGGAACCGTCCGCCGGACAGCTCGTCGAGGTCCCACGCCTCCATCGCCATCAGCGTCGGCGATCGCGGGAAGGCGAGCGCCGCCGCGGTCCCGACGCCGATCGAGGTCGTGGCCGCGATGGCCGCGGCGGCCTGGACGGTCGCCGACCTCGTCAGCTCGGCGACCCAGGCGGACTCGAACCCACGCCGCTCCGCCATCAACGCCAGCCCGGCGACATCGGCCAGGGAGCCGCCGATGCCCAGACCGAGCATCGCCGCCGATCGATCCGCCGCCGATCGATCCGCCGCCGATCGATCCGCCGCCGCGCCGCGTTCGGTTGTCACCGGACCGCCGGCAGCCCGGCGCTCCGCGGGTCGGTGGCGGCGGCCAGCGAGCCGCCCTCCACCGCGGGTCCGCCGCCGACCAGCTCGATCGCATGGCAGTGCCCCAGCCCTGAATCGAACGGCGCCGTCTCGGTCACTGGATGGCCGAGCTCGCGCAGGGCCGCGCCAGTGCCATCCGGGAAGCGACTCTCAAGGAGGACCTCGACGGGTGGAGCGTGGTGCTCATGCGGTTTCACGAACCAGCGGGGCGCTCCGACTGCGGCGGCAACGTCCATTCCACCGTCGACCAGCGCCGAGACGACCTGGGCGTGGATCTGCGGCTGGGCGTCGCCGCCCATCGAGCCGAGCACCACCCACGGCCGGCCCTCGCGGAAGAGCATCCCCGGCAGCAGCGTGTGGAGCGGCCTCTTGCCCGGTGCCAGCTCGTTGGGGTGGCCCGCCTGGAGCGAGAAATACGAGCCGCGATTCTGGTAGCCGATCCCGGTGTCGGAGTCCAGGATCCCGGATCCGAAGCCCATGTAGTTCGACTGGATGAGGCTGACCGCGTTGCCCGCGCCGTCGACGGCCGCCAGGTAGACGGTGCCGCCACCGATCGGGCTGGCGCTGGGCGGGGCGGGCGCGGCGCGTCGCCGGTCGATCCGGCCGGTGAGCTCGGCCGCATGGTCCGCCGACAGGAGCATCACGACCGGGACGTCAACCACCGCCGGGTCCGCCAGGTGGGCGTCGCGGTCCGCCATGGCCAGCTTGGCCGCCTCGATTCCGACGTGCAGCCACCCCGGGTCGGCAGGGCCGGCCGGCCCGAACGCGCGGGCGGGCGGCGGCTCGAAGCGGCCCAGCATGGCCAGAATCTCGAGCGCGACGATGCCCGAGGAGTTCGGAGGGTGGGTCGTCACCCGCGTCCCGCGGTAGTCGATCGCGATCGGCTCCTCCCAGGTGGCCGACTGCGCGCGCAGGTCGGGCGGGCCGATGGGGCTGCCGGCGGCGCGCAGGCCGGCCGCCTGCGCCTCGGCCAGCTCGCCGTCGTAGAGGTCGTCGAAGCCCGCCGCGGCGAGCCGCTCCAGCGTGCGTGCCAGGGCGCGCTGACGCACGAGCTCGCCCGGTCGCCAGGGCCGCGCGAGCGGCCGGTGGACGGAGGCCCACGCCGTGCCGCGATCGGGCAGTTCGGTGCTCGCGGCGAACAGCGCCCAGGACGCCTCCACCGCATCGATATAGCCCGGCCAGGCAGGAAAGCCACCGGCGGCCAGGTCGATCGCCGACGCGAGGATCGCCTCGCGCGCCAGGCGGCCGTGCCGCCGGTGGGCCTCGGCCCACGAACGAACCGCTCCAGGCGTGGTGATCGTGAGCGGCCCCCGCAGCGGCAGCGCTGCCCGCCCCGCGCGCCGCCAGGCGGCCGGGTCCGCTGCGGCGGGTGCTCGACCCGATCCGTTGAGCGCCGTGTGCCGGCCCGTGCCCTCGTCCCAGATGAGCCAGAACGCGTCGCCGCCCAGGCCGCAGCCGTTGGGCATCACGACAGCGAGCACCGCGTTCGTCGCGATCGCGGCGTCCACCGCGGAGCCTCCGGCGGCCAGGATCCCGAGCCCGGCCGTCGTCGCAAGGTGATGAGGAGCCACCACGGCGCCCGAGCGCCCTCGGACCAGCGGCGCCGGAACGAGCAGTCGGGGCGGACTCAGGCGGCCGTCCATGCCGGGCAAGTCTAGCGGCGCGCGGTGACGGATCCTGGTATCGCCAGGTCGCGGTGTCGCCAGTCCCCGTGTCGTCGACCGCCGGGCGAGGGGTCGTTGCCTGACGGTACCCTTTCGGCATGCAGCGGTCGCTCCTGTCGGTCATCGTCGGCACGTTCACCCTGCGCTTCTCCACCGGCCTGACCGGGGCGCTCCTCGTCTACTACCTGGCCGACCTGCCTCGCCACGGCGGTCCGACCGTGGATGCGACGGTCGTCGGCGTGTTCGCGGCGGCCTTCTTCGCGGCCGAGCTGGTCCTGTCGCCTCCGTTCGGGCTCCTGTCCGACCGGGTGGGCCACCACCGGATGATGCAGGTCGGACCCCTGTTCGGGGCCATCGCCGTGATCCTGACCTGGCTGACGACGAGCCTCCCGGTGATCGGGGTGACGCGCCTGCTGGAAGGCAGCTCCACGGCCGCTTCCGTGCCGTCGATCCTCGGGTTCATCGCGATGGCCACCGCGGGCGACGAGCTGCTTCGGGGCCGGGCCGCCGCCCGGTTCGAAGGTGCCACGCTGGCTGGCCTGGGAGCGGGCCTTGTTGCCGCCGGTCCGCTCTATCAGGCGATCGGCCGAGAGGGCTTCCTGCTCAACGCGCTGTTCTACGGGATCTCCCTGGCCATCTATCGGTTTGGCGTCGCAGAGCCCGAGCCGGAAGCTACGGCCGCCGTCCACGCGACCCATCCCGGGCTGACTCGCTACCTGGAGATCCTCCGCAGCTCGAGCGTCTGGCTGCTGGCTCCCACGTGGATCGCGATCAACGCCTCGCTCGGCCTGTGGACCAGCCAGGTCATCTTCCAGCTGGTCAAGGAGCCACCACCCCGGTTCGGGGACCAGTACCTCATGGGCCTGGCCGATCCTGTTCAGGTCAGCCTGGGCCTGGCCGTAGCGCTGATTGTCTTCTTCCTAGGCCTCGCCTTCTGGGGCGAGCGATTCAAGCGATTCCGGCGAACGACGATCATTTTCTTCGGGGTCTGCGGCGGAGCAGTGCTCATCGTCGCGGCGACGCTCGTCAACCACAGCGCCGAGATGCCCGCCGCGGTCCGCCTGGTCGAGGCGCTGGCGGCCGGCGTCGGGCTGTTCGTCCTGGCCGGCGCAACGCCGGCCGCGCTGGGTCTGCTGGCCGACGTGTCCGAGGCCTTTCCCAACGATCGGGGCGCGATCATGGGGGTGTATTCGGTCTTCCTCGCCCTCGGCCAGATCACCGGCAGCCTCCTCGGCGGGCGAGCCGCCGATGCCATGGGCATCGATGGCCTGCTGGTGGCCACGCTCATCCTGCTGGTGATCGCCTTGATCCCGCTCAACCGCCTCCGGACGTTCGAGCACCGGCTCTCGCCGTCGCCCGCCATCGTGCCCGGCCACGACCTGCCGCCGGCGGTCTCGTCCGGCTGACGCACGTCGACCACGGCCGCCACTCGTCGGAACCGGCGCTCGGCCAGGATGCGGGCCTCGTATCATCCGCCGGACGGGGGACCTGTTCGATCGTGGAGGCCATCGTGAGCCGAGTCGCCATCGTCACGGACTCCGCCGCGGACCTGACCCAGGCGGCGGCCGACGCCGCCGGCATCACGGTCGTTCCGCTCGAGGTGAGCTTCGGCGACGAGCGCTTCCGGACCGGCGTGGATCTCACGACCGAGGAGTTCTGGCGGCGGATGACCGCTCCCGAAGCGCCCTTTCCCAAGACCGCAGCCGCAAGCGTGGGCGATTTTCAGGCGGTCTTCGAGCGATGCCTTGCAGACGGCGCCGAATCGATCGTCTGCGTCGACGTCGCCGGCACGCTGTCGGGCACGATCAAGGCCGCCATGATCGCCCGGGACGAGATGACCGACCGCGACATCCACGTGGTCGACTCGGGATCGGCATCGATGGGGACCGGCCTCCTGGCCCTCGTCGGTGCCGAGATGGCGGCCGGCGGGGCTTCGGCCGGATCGATCGCGGCGGCGCTCGAGGATCGAAGGGCCGACCTCAACGTCTATTTCGCCCTCGACACGGTGGAGTATCTCAAGCGCGGCGGCAGGATCAGCGGCACTCAGGCTGCGATCGGCACGCTCCTCTCGGTCAAGCCGATCATCACGATCAGGGACGGGGTCGTCGAGACGGTGGAAAAGGTCCGGACGCGCTCGAAGGCTCGCAGCCGGACGGTCCAGCTGCTGACCGACCGGCCGGTGGAGCGGATGGTCGTGCTCCACACGATGGCCGAGGACGTGGATGCCTTCCGCCTGGAGCTCCTGGATCGCGCGACCGGTCCGCTGGATCCATCGAGCGTGGACGTCTATCCGATCGGTTCGTCGGTCGGGGCGCACCTCGGTCCGGGCGGGATCGGCGCGGCCGTCCTCTACGCACGGTGACGAGAGGGCCGGCCGATGACATCGGGGCCGCCGGACCGGAGCCCGGTCTACGCCTGACCAGCGGTCGGGCCGGATAGGCCGAACAGCCCGTTTCTGGCCTCCGGGCGCGGGGATATACTCGGGGTCAAACTCGCCTCGCGACGCGCCGCCCACTGCGTACTTCCCGGGTCGAGCGCCGCGGACCGTGGGGTCTTCCGGGAGAAGACTCAACACGCCGGCCGCCCCAGACCGGGCCGCCGGCACGGAGGACACCTGTCCATGACCACCGAACAAACCGCTGCGCAGATCAACCCCTGGGAGGTGGCGCAGCAGCAGTTCGACCTGGCCGCCGATCGGCTCAGCCTGGACCCGGGGCTTCGGCGGGTCCTGCGCGAGCCGCGACGAGAGCTGACCGTCCACTTCCCGGTCAAGATGGACGACGGCAGCGTCCAGGTCTTCACCGGCTATCGCGTGCAGCACAACGTCGGCCGTGGACCGGCCAAGGGCGGCATCCGCTATCACCAGGACGTCACGCTGGACGAGGTCAAGGCCCTCGCCATGTGGATGACCTGGAAGTGCGCGGTGGTGGCCATCCCGTACGGCGGTGGCAAGGGCGGCGTCATCGTCGACCCTAAGAAGCTCTCGCTGAAGGAGGTCGAGGCCCTCACCCGCCGGTTCACGACGGAGATCGAGGTCCTCATCGGCCCCGAGCGCGACATCCCGGCGCCGGACGTCAACACCAATGCCCAGATCATGGCCTGGATGATGGACACCTACTCGATGCACGCGGGGTACACGGTCCCGGGCGTGGTCACCGGCAAGCCGATCAGCCTGGGCGGATCGGAGGGCCGCAACGAGGCGACCGCCCGCGGCGCCGTGTACTGCATCGTCGAGGCGGCCGACCACCTGGGCCTCGACCTCAAGCAGGCGCGGGTCTCCGTGCAGGGCTTCGGCAACGCCGGTTCCATCGCGGCGCGGCTCATCGCCGACGAGGGATCGACGGTGGTCGCGGTCAGTGACTCGACCGGCGGCATCCACCGGCCCGACGGGCTGGACGTGGATCGGGTCATCGCCTGGAAGCAGGAACACGGCACGGTCCAGGGATTCCCGGGCGCTGCCGACGTGACGAACGCGGACGTCCTGCAGGTGGACTGCGACATCCTCATCCCGGCCGCCCTGGAGAACCAGATTACCGCCCGCAACGCGCGGGCGATCTCAGCCAGGGTGATTGCCGAGGCGGCCAACGGCCCCACGACGCCCGAAGCGGACGAGATCCTCTTCGACCGGGGCGTCTTCATGATCCCCGACATCCTGTGCAACGCCGGCGGCGTGACGGTCAGCTACTTCGAGTGGGTCCAGGACCTCAATCGCGATCACTGGAGCGAGCGGATCGTCAACGCCAAGCTCAAGGACATCATGGTCCGCGCCTTCGGCGAGACGCTGCACCTCGCCCAGCAGGAAGAGGTCAACATGCGCACCGGGGCATACCTGCTGGCCGTCCAGCGCGTGGCCGACGCGACCTCGATGCGCGGCCTCTACCCGTAGGCCTTCCGTTCGGCCATCGTGCCGGCCGTCGGGCGCCGGGGCTGAGGCCCTTGGTGAGCCCCAGAGCTGCCGAGGCCGAGTGCTACCATCCGCCGCATGCTCGATCACGAAGAGAAGTTCCTGTTCAAGGAGGAGATCCTCCACCTGGCCAACGCCGTGGCCGAGCCCGGCGTGCTGGACAACGTCGAGGACCTCCTGACCGACGTCATCACCAGCCCGCGGTTCGACTCGGAGGTGTTCACCCTCGAGCGCAGCCTGCAGGTGATGCTCGGCTCCCGGGCAGGGACCACGCTGGTCGGGCTTCTCACCGTCGCGCCGGAGGTGTTCGACGAGGTCGCCGAGGTTCGCATCCCGTCAGAGGTCCACGAGCGGCTGGTCGCCTGGCGAGCCCGGTTCGGCCTGGCCATCGACAACGCGCTCAACTTCCTCAACAACCCGGACGGGATCCAGGGCCACAACTTCGCGACCCAGGTCGCCCACGTCGAGGAGCGGCGCGTCCTCCAGGGGCGGCTGACGCTCGTGCGCTACAACAACGAGCCGCAATTCTTCGTTGCCGATGCGAGCGTGTTCATGGGCCTGGTCGTCGACGTCATGGAGCGCCTCGGGCCCTATCTCGAGCCCGACGCGGTGGACGCCGAGACGATCGGGCGTCTGCGCGATGCGGTCCAGCTCGTCGAGCGCAAGACGGCCACCCGTGGCTGAGCGACCATCCGCTCTGCGGACCCTCCCGCCGGGTTTGTGATGGCCGCGCCTCGCGGCTGAGGCGACCGCCGGCGGCATGCGTCACGTGTACCTCGCCGCCACCGGCCAGAACCGGGGCAAGACGACCGCGGCGCTCGGCTTCCTGGATGGCTTCCTGCGGAACGGCCTCACCACGGGGTTCATGAAGCCGGTCGGCCAACGGACGGTGATCCAGGACGGAGTCGCGGCGGACGAGGATGCCGTCCTGATGAAGGCCGTCTTCGGGCTGCCCGACCCGTTGGGCGCGATGAGCCCGGTCCACATCCCGCGCGGCTTCACCAAGGCCTACATCGCCGGTGAGGTCGTGGAAGACCTCGGCGCCCGCATCCGGAACGCGCACGAAATGTTCGCGGACCGTGACGTCCTCCTCGTCGAGGGGACGGGACACGCCGGCGTGGGCGCGGTGGTGGGCCTGTCCAATGCGGTTGTGGCCGCGATGCTTCGCACGCCGGCGATCATCGTGTCGGAGGGTGGCGTCGGCCGGCCGATCGACGAGATCGTCCTCAACGCCTCGCTGTTCCGGGCCCACGGCGTCGAGGTCGCCGGGGCGATCGTCAACAAAGTCCAGGTTGATGCCCAGCCGGGCATCGCCGGGACCCTCGAACGCGGCCTCCGTCGGCAGGGCATCGAGCTGCTCGGGCTGCTGCCGTACCGGCCCATTCTGACGAACCCGACCCTGGGCATGATCCTGGAGGGCGTTCATGGCGAGACGCTTCACGAGGGCCCCGACCTCGATGAGGTCATCGGCGGGGTCGCCATCGGCGCGATGGAGCCCGGCCACATGCTCGAGCGGGTCGGCCCCCGGACGCTCGTCATCGTTCCGGGCGACCGCGAGGACGTGATCCTGACGCTGACGACCGCGCACCTGGTCGGCCCGGCACGGCCCGGCTCGCCGGCCGAGGTCGGCGGCATCGGGGGGATCGCCGGCGTGCCGGCCGCCGAGCTCGATGGCCACGAAGGGGCCGCTCTCGGCCTGGTGCTGACCGGAGGCTACCGTCCTCGGCCCGCGGTCATCGACGCGATTCGGCGGGCGGACCTGTTCGCGACGCTCGTGCCGGAGGACACGTACGCGGTCGCCTCGGAGGTCCACGACCTGCTGGTGAAGACCCACGCCGGCGACCGCGAGAAGATCGAGACGATCAAGGCCCTGGTCGCAGAGCACCTGGACATCGATCGAATCCTTGCGGCGGCCGCGGTCGCGTAGCAGCGCCGTCGGGACGCAGCGATATCGAGAGGTCTCGCCGCCGAACCTGCTGGATGTCTGCGCGCTCAAACGGTGCCGCGGTCAGACTCAGCATTCCGCTGTGAATAGGAACGGCGATTCGCGTGCACGCCATCGCCGGCGATCGCTCATCCGTGCCGTTGACCACGCTCGGTGGCGGCCGATTTCATTCCCCATGGAATGTCCGATGCGTGCCATCGGTCGGACTACGGACGAGCCCTTCGTTCAGCCGAGCGGCTCGTTGTCGATGAGCCGGGTGGCGCCGAAGCGGACGGCCAGCGAGAGGAGCGCCGGACCGTCGACCGTGGCGAGCTCGCGCAGCGTCGTCCCGTCCGCGACCGAGACGTACTCGACGTTTGCCAGCGGCTCCCCGGCGAGGACCCGGCGCATCTCGTCGCGCAGCGCATCGCCCGACCGCTCGCCCGCCGTCCACCGCTCGCGCGCCGCGTCCAGCGCCCGATGGAGCACCGGCGCGGCCGCCCGTTCGGCGGCCGACAGATGGACGTTGCGCGACGAGATGGCCAGGCCGTCTGGCTCCCGCACGGTCGGACAGGCGATGACCGTCGTCGGCAGGGCCAGGTCCCGTGCCATCTGCCGGATGACCATCACCTGCTGGGCGTCCTTCTGGCCGAAGTAGGCGCGTTCGGCGCCGACCAGCGCGAACAAGATCGCGACCACGGTTGCCACGCCGTCGAAATGTCCCGGCCGCGCCGCTCCCTCGAGTGTTCCGGCCACGGCGCCCACCGAGACGGTGGTGTCAAAACCCGGTGGGTAGACCTCGTCGACCGGCGGTGCCCAGACGATGTCCACCGCTTCGTCGTCGGCGATGGCGATGTCGCGTGCCTCGTTCCGCGGATAGCGCTCGAAGTCGTCCGGCCGGTTGAACTGGCGGGGGTTCACGAAGATCGTGACCACGGTCGTGGAGTTCTCGGCCCGGGCCTGCCGCATGAGCGACCGATGGCCATCGTGGAGCCAGCCCATGGTGGGCACGAGCCCGACCGGCCGCTCTGCCGAGGCGAGCGCCGCGCGCAGCTCCGCCCGCGTTCTGAGGACTCGGGTCATGCCCTGGCGCGACGCCGTTCCTACAGGTCGCGATCGAGCGGGTGACCGAGCGCCTCGGCCAGGATCTCGTCGTCCATCCGCACGGTCTCGTCCGGTCCGGGGAAGGTGCCCCTCTCGACGTCCGCGGCGTACGCCCGTGCGGCGTCCAGGATCGTCTGCCGAAGGCCGGCGTACGGCCGGGCGTGGCGCGGAATGAAGGATCCCAGTCCCAGCAGGTCGGTCACCACCTGGACCTGGCCACTGCACCCGGCTCCGGCGCCGATGCCGATTGTCGGAATGCGCAGGCGCTCCGTGATCGCCGCGGCCAGCTGCCCGGGCACGAGCTCGAGCACGATCGAGAAGGCGCCGGCCTCCTGGATCGCGAGGGCGTCGTGAAGAAGGGCGCGGGCCTGCTCGGGGCTCTTGCCCTGGACGCGGACCTTGCCGCCCATGCCGAGCTTGGCCTGCGGTGTCCAGCCGATGTGACCCATCACCGGGATGCCCGTGCGCACGAGCGTCTCGACGATCTTCGCGCTGCGGACCCCGCCTTCCACCTTGACCGCCTGGGCACCGGCTTCGCGAAGGAACAGGCCGGCGTTCTCCACCGCCTCGTCGGCGGTGGAATAGCTGAGGAAGGGCATGTCGCCGATGACGAGGGCGCGCTGGGTGCCGCGGACGACGGCCTTCGTGTGGTGGAGCATCTCGGCCATCGTCACCCGGACCGTGGAGTCGTATCCAAGCACGACCTCGCCGAGCGAGTCGCCCACGAGCAGCAGCGGAATACCGGCCTCGTCGAGCAGGCGCGCGGTCGGGTAGTCGTAGGCCGTGAGCATCGCAATCCGCGTGCCGTCCGCGTACAGCTTGGCGATGTCGCTCACGGTCAGTCTGCGGGTCGGCTCGGGGGCGGCGCTCATCGTCTGGTCTCCTCGGGGTCTCGTTGCGGCGAGACGCTGTTCGAAGTCTGCCGCGCGCCGTCCCGGGCGTCCAGTCGCGTGGAGACGAGGTCGAGCAGGCGGTCGGCAACCTCCCGCTTTGTGAGCAGCGGCAGGGATTCGGGCTCCCCGTAGGCGGCGAAGATCGTGACGCGGTTGGTCTCGGTCCCGAAACCGGAGCCGGCCTCGGCGACGTCGTTCGCCACCAGGAGGTCCAGGCCCTTGCGCCGCAGCTTGGCCGTCGCCCGATCGAGGGATCCCGTCTCGGCCGCGAAGCCGACCAGGACCGGCCGTGGCCCGATCTGAGGATGCCCCGGCTCGCCGATCGCGCCGCGGGCGCCGGGATCGCGAGCGCCGACGAGTCGCGAGACCTCGGCCAGGATGTCGGGCGTCGGCTCGAGCTCCAGGTTGAGCGATTCGGCGCGCGGGATCTTCGACTCGGCCGGGCGGGCGGGGCGGAAGTCGCCGACCGCGGCGGCCATGATGAGGGCGTCGACACCAGCGTCCGAGCCGGCCAGGCTGGCGTCGTCCGGGCCGGCCAGGCCGGCCAGCACCGCCGAGCGCATCTGGGCGGCCGATTCGGCCCGGACGATTCGGGCGCGGTCCGGCAGCGGCACGCTGACGTTCGCGGCGATGAGCGTGACGCGCGCGCCGCGGTCGAGGGCCGCCTCCGCGACCGCGACGCCCATCCGTCCCGACGAGCGATTGGTGAGGACACGGACCGGGTCGATCGGCTCGGCCGTGCCCCCGGCCGTGACGATCAGGTGGCGGCCGGTCAGGTCCGCCTCGCGCGGCAGGGGAGCCACAGCTGGCCGGCTGGCCGGGTCGGGCGATCGAACGGGTCGGTCCCCGACGGCCGCGACGACGGCGTCCACGATCGCCGCCAGGGTGGCCAACCTCCCCAGGCCCGAGGCGCCCGAGGCGAGCGGCCCCACCTCCGGCTCCACGATCGTGTAGCCGAAGCCGTCGCGCAGCCGGGTCACGTTGGCCTGCGTCGCGGGATGGGCGTACATCTCCCCGTCCATGGCCGGTGCCACGACCACCGGAGCAGAAGTGGCGAGCGACGTGGCCGTGACGACATCGCCGGCGAGCCCCGTGGCCATGGCCGCCAGCCAGTGGGCTGTCGCCGGGGCGACCACGACGGCATCAGCCGTGTCAGCCGCGACGATGTGCCCGATGCGGCCATCCGGCAGCAGCGCAAGAACGTCATCCTCCACCGCGTGCCTGGTCAGCGCGGCCAGGGTCAGCGGAGCGACGAAGCGCGTGGCCGACGGCGACAGCAGCGCCACGACGTCGGCCCCCTCGGCCTGCAGCAGCCGGACGAGCTCGGGCGCCTTGTAGGCGGCGATCGAGCCCGTGATCCCGAGGGCGATGAGGCGTCCGGCCAGCCGCACGGTCCCGTCCTCGCCGCGGTCGCCGGTGCCAGTGCTCATCCCAGGCCCAGCTCGATCCGCTCGCCGCCCGTCACCTCCGCGTGGAGGATCGCCAGGCCGCGCAGCGTCAGGTCCGGATCGACGGCGTCGAGGCCGTCCAGGCCCCGGATCCAGGGCGCCTGCGACAAACCACCCGTCGCGATCGCCTTCACGTCCCGGGGCGCGAGGCCGGCAGGCGCCGCCAGCTCGGCACGGATGCGGCCCAGGAGGCCGGCCGTCAGTGCCTGGTAACCGAGGACGATACCGGCCTGCATCGCCGAGACGGTGTCCCGTCCGATCGCCCGGTCCGGAGCGCGGAGCTCCACGCGCGGAAGGCTCGCGGTGCGGGTGGCCAGGGCATCCCCACCCAGCGTCAACCCAGGCGCGATCGACCCGCCGACGAAGGCGCCGTCGGTGGCAATCGCATCGAAGGTCGTAGCCGTCCCGAAATCCACGATGACCGCCGGCGCGCCATACAGGCGATGGGCGGCCAGGGCGTTCACGAGCCGGTCGGCACCGACCTCCGCCGGCCGGTCGACCCGCACGGCCAGCGGAATCGTGCCGGCCGACGCGACGAGGATCGGGATCCGGCGCCGGGCGGCCAGCCCTTCCATACCCGCCGTGAGGTCCGACACGACCGAGGCGAGACAGATCGCCGACACGTCTGCGAGGCCCGACTCGTCGAGCCGAAGCAGGCCATCGAGCTGGAGCTCGAGCTCGTCCGTCGTCGCGCCGGCATGCGTCGCCGCGCGGCGGGTGGCGACGAGGGCTCCGTCGCGGATGAGCCCGATCGTCACGTTCGAATTGCCGATGTCGATCGCCAGCAGCATGGCCGGATCATACGCGGCGCGGCCGGGAATCCCTCTCTCCGGGCGACCATCGATGCGGTACCATCCGGCCGTCCAGCCCGACCCGCCCGGGAGCCGTCGGTCCGGCCGCCCGAACAGCACGCTCAAACGAACGGACCAGTGCGCCTTACCGCGTCCTCACCCCGAGCAGGAGTGCCGCGTGTCGACCGAGCCGCCCGCGAAGTTCTTCGTCAACCGCGGGATCGTCTCCAGCCGGACGGATATCCATCATCTGCTCCGGCCGCTGCTCAAGCAGACGGTGAGCTATCGCTACTACCGCGGTCGGGACCTCGTGGACCACGGCACCGGCTGGGTCGAGCGCATCGTCGTCGACCACCCGGACGTCTCCACCTTCTTCACGCCGCTGTCCATCTGCCTGAACATCGATTCGTTCGAGCACCTGGAGTTCGAGACGCGGCTCGACCAGCTCATCGCATACGCGCTCGTCCAGGGCGACGAACGCGTCGTCATCGAGTTCGCCCCGGTCGGCGCGGCCGGCGAGGATCGGTTCGCGCCGCGCCAGCTGGAGTTCGATACGAGCGGATTCGTCCAGATGGAGCTGCTCAGCCTCGACGTGGATGACGGCACGAGCGGGCGGGGCTCTGCCGAGCAGGGTTCAGCGGGACAGGGGGGCTCCGGGGGCTGAGGCCGGAGAACGATTCGATCGGGCCCAACGCGCCGGGTCATCGAGCCGGCGCCGGCTGACAGGAGAAGAGGGAGCTCGCCAGGTGACCACCTCATCGCAGGTCGAACCCCGCCCGGCCCCGGCGGGAGGCAACGCGATCGCCGACTACTTCCGCTTCGCGGACCGCGGCACCAACTTCGTCACCGAGATCAGAGCGGGCCTGACCACCTTCATGGTGATGGCCTACATCATCTTCGTGAACGCGGACATCCTGGGCGATCCGAAGGGCGCCGCCATGGACCCGGTGGCCGTCGCGGCCGCCACGGCCCTCGTCGCCGGGATCATGACCATCGCCATGGGCGTCGTGGGCAATTACCCGTTTGCCCTGGCGGCGGGGCTCGGGATCAACGGCATCGTGTCGTACGCCCTGGCCACCAGGATCGGCTGGCAGGGGGCGATGGGCATCATCTTTCTGGAGGGCGCGGCGATCACGGTGCTGGTCATCCTCGGCCTCCGCGAAGCCATCATGTCGGCCATCCCGCTCTCCCTGAAGCGGGCGATCGGAGTGGGCATCGGCCTGTTCATCCTGTTCATCGGGTTCGTCAACGGCGGCCTCATCGCCACTCCGGCTGCGGGCTTTCCGCCGGTCTCGTTCGTCTTCCCGACGGGGACCGGCCCGGCCGTCACGCTGATCGGCCTGTTCATCACGATCGCCCTGTTCGTCATGCGCGTTCGCGGCGCCCTCATCCTGAGCATCGCGATCACGACGGTCATCGCCCTCATCGTGGGTGTGGCGAAGGTGCCGACGGCGTTCACGGCGTCGTACAGCTTCAGCACGTTGTTCCAGCTCGACATCGGCAAGTCATTCGCCTCGCTGGGCGTCTTCGTCGCGCTGCTGACGATCTTCTCGATCATGCTCATCGACTTCTTCGACACGATGGGGACGGTCACCGGCGTGGCCGAGCAGGCGGGGCTGACGACGCCCGACGGCCAGGTGCCGGGCGTTGGGCGGGTGCTCCTGGTCGACTCGATCGCGGCGGCGGTCGGTGGCCTGGCAGGCACGAGCTCCAACACCACCTACATCGAGAGCGCCGCCGGCGTCGCGGAGGGCGGCAGGACCGGCTTCACGGCCGTGGTCACCGGCGTCCTGTTCCTGGCCGCGATCCTGCTGTCGCCACTCGCCGGCATCGTGCCGTCCCAGGCCACGGCGCCGGTTCTGATCCTCGTCGGGTTCCTCATGTTCACGCTGATCAGGGACATCGACGTGGCCGACGTCGAGGAGGGCATCCCGGCCCTCCTCACGATGGTGCTCATGCCGCTGACGTACGACATCTCGATCGGCATCGGCGCCGGCTTCATCTCGTGGACGTTCATCAAGGTCATCCGGGGCAAGCTGAACCAGATCCATCCGCTGATGTGGGCGGTGTCGATCGCGTTCATCGTGTTCTTCGCCAAGGACTGGATCGAGCCGCTCCTCCCGAAATAGGCCGCCGGCCGTCACAGCGGAGGTCCGGCCAGCGCCTCGCGCGTCGCCGTAGTCCGAGCATGATTACCGGGGTGGTTCCGCGGGCCGCAGGGCCGGGCGCTCGACGATCGGGCGAGAGCTTCGTGCGGCGGCCACGGCTCTTGGCGCCTCTTTCGGCCCACCATAACGATGCTCGGAATACGCGAGGGGTCAGCGGTCCGT
>WNFV01005981.1_pt1 | contig 23766 bp, 19 predicted proteins | sample 5400101 | NCBI WGS metagenome assembly WNFV01 (sample SAMN13153361, study PRJNA577476) | soil metagenome | isolation source: 115 cm soil or saprolite under grassland replicate 1 | place: USA:California | collected 2016-06-15 | reverse complement strand
TAAAGATAAAGCTCCAACCACTGAAGGTACGAAGTCCGAACCCCGATCTCGAGAAAGCTTTTCACGCTGCGGCGAAGGATCGCGTGGACGCGCTCGTCATTGTGAGCGGCGCCTTGAGTTTAAGTCACCGGAAACTGATAGCCGAATTAACGATGAAGAACCGCCTTCCTTCAATGCACGAGCGAAGTGAGGAAGTGGAAGCCGGCGGTCTGATGTCCTATTCATCCGTCGATGCTGAGAGCTTCCGGCGCGCCGCCACTTACGTGGACAAAATTCTCAAAGGCGCCATACATCGGTAGCCCGCATTCGCATTTAATAAGCCCAGAACAGGCAAACTTAAGCCGGGTAGTGCGGTAGGCTTCATATACGCCCCGGGTGACGGCCCTTGACCAAAGGCTCGCGGGGAGCGGCCCGAGGCGGAATGGGGTTTCGAACCGGCGCTGGCAGAAGACTTGGAGTCCTTCGCGGAGCGCCACAGTTTTCAGATTCGCCGGATTATTTTTGATCAGCCGGAGCACTTCAGTCCGTTTGTCGCTGATCTCTATGAATGGTGGAACCACAAACGAAACCTGGCTGATAAGCGCCTGCTGGTGGAATCTTTTATCGTGATGGAACCGTATTGGACTGTGCGCACCGGCTCGGTACCGTTTTGGATGGTGTTTAACAAAGAGCCTTCGGCCGACGCACTCGAAGATTACCTACGCCGGGAGAGAAAATTTGACGAGATTTATCTCATGCTGTTTTCTCATGGAGTAAATTCCATCGGCTTGGTTCCCATTGAGCGCTGGCGCCAAGCTCTCGAGTCTGCCCAACAACACGGTTCGTTTGTCGGTGTCGATCCGGAAGCGTACCCGCGCGATTTCGGAGTTTTTGTCCGTTACAATCCGGATCTAAAACGGAAAATCACCGCGCGCTATTCTATCCCTCCGCCACTTGCATTGCCGGAGCTAGACCAATTTATCGCTCAGTCGGCCGGCCGCTATCAAATTAATTGGCAGTAAGGTTGCTCGGTATGTCACGCGCGCTCGCGAAGAGATTTTATCGTTTGCGACGGCTTAAACGACACTTGATTTCGCCACTCGCACGGCGTTGGAAGATTTTTTCCGCATTGCTTCGGGCTCACGCGCCGGTACGCCTGAAGCATTATCGATCCGACGATCCCGCGCGCGAGCTTCTGATCTTTTTACCGGGTATCGGTGATGTTTTGGAAGATTATGAGTCTCGCGGTTTCATCGATGCCGCTCATAAGAGCCGTGTTGCGTTGGATATAACTGTCGCCGATATGCACTTCGGCTATTATGTCACTCGAACCGCTGTCGAACGGTTGCGCGATGACATTGTTCTTCCAGCGCAGGCAGACGGCTACAGCCGGATCAGCTTAGCAGGAATTTCGCTGGGTGGCTTTGGCGCCCTTTACTACGCGATAAATCACCCCGACGATATCGTGCGCTTGTTTCTTTTGGCGCCCTATTTAGGCGACAAGACGATTATCGATGAGATATCGAGAGCCGGAGGCTTGAAGGAATGGCACCCGTCCAACATTCCTGAGGATGATGAGCCGCGACAACTTTGGTGTTGGCTGAAGCGCCGCGCCGATAACGGAGGCGGTTTAAAGCTTCCAGATTTCTACCTCGCTTACGGTCTGCAGGACGCATTCGCCGCGGGTAATAAATTGTTAGGAGACTTACTTCCTGCCGGTCACGTCTACACAATCCGCGGCAAGCATAATTGGACTACCTGGATTTCTTTATGGAATATGATCCTCGCTCAATCAAGAGATATTTTTTCCTAAATTACCGGTTTTAAACCAACACATTGCCTGCTTGATTCAACCTGCCACGGATCCGTGTAAACAGCGGCGGCAATCTCACGCCCAGCAGGAATGCCAACCGCATAATCACGCTCGCTGGCCGGGGTGCACAACTGGAAAAATTCATCGTTGATCCGTAACAGTTGCTTGAGAGTATCGTCGTCGATCATCATGTGTGAATCTCGTGCCGGGACGAGCCGGCGTTAGTTCTTACCTTGACGCTGCCAAGCAAATGCCAAGCCCCCTCATAGCGAGTCCAGTCTTTGCGGGGTTTCTTGCTGCTGCCCACGGCATATTTACCGTTAGCAGGAATATAGATCGACGAAATATTTCGCAAATGAGTTAGAGGAATGACGTAGAGCTTCATTGTGCGGCCCTCGGGGAACTGCAAACAGTGCGGCCTTCGCTCGCCTAATGTCACGCCCCACGTCCAGGCGAGCGTATTCACGCCCGTTCGGTCTAAATTTGAAGCCGTATAGGTATGCCGGTAATGTTGCGCAGAGAAAAAGCCCGAGACCGAAAGCGAGCTGTACGATTTAGAGCGTATTTCATGGCGCACCCGAAGGGTGGAATGCGCACCTATAACGCTGCTCGTGGCGACGAGTCAAGCTTGAAATCGTAACGGCACGGGCTCAGCGAACCATTAACGAAATTGATTCGAAGCGTCGTTCAGTTCAATCTCAGGCTAAAAATCTGGTTTTTCCACTCGACGAATACCGGTCGCCTTCCGTCGTAAATCTCAGTTTCCTCTAATACGGTCCCGCGTGATACATAACGAATCCATGTGTGCAATGAAGAAAGCTCGGGTCTTTTCAATAGTGTTTGTAGTGGTCCTGCTTGCTGTTGGAGTGATAGCCGAGGCGCAGCAGCCAACGAAAGTCCCCCGGATAGGATTCCTAGGCGGCGGCTCTGCTTCCGCTAACGCAGGTCGCATAGAAGCGTTCCGGCAAGGTCTGCGCGAGCTTGGTTACGTGGAGGGGAAAAACATTGTCATTGAGCATCGGTGGGCGGAGGGAAAACTAGATCGTCTCCCCGCGCTCGCGGCCGAGCTAGTGCGGCTCAAGGTCGACATCATTGTTTCGGCTGGTCCGACAGTAACCCGTGTCGCCAAGGAAGCAACTGTTACGATTCCCATCGTCATGGCGTTCGATAATGATCCTGTTGGAAACGGGTTCGTCGCCAGTCTTGCGCGACCTGGCGGGAACATTACGGGATTGTCCAGCCTCTCCTCAGAGATAAGCGGAAAACAACTGGAGCTTCTGAAGGAGATCGTTCCGAGGCTCTCCCGCGTGGCCGTTATTGGAAATTCGACCAACCCGGGAAACGCACAAGCGTTAAAAGAGACGGAACTCGCCGCAGGGGCGTTCAAGGTACAGCTTCAATACGTAGACGTACTAGATCCCAAGGATATTGAGACGGCATTCGGAGCCGCGAGTAAGGGACACGCTGACGCAGTCCTCGTGCTCACGAGCGCCGTCACGAATTCTCATCGAAAACAGATTGTCGAACTTGCAGTAAAGAACCGGCTCCCGGCGATATATTACACGGCGGAATGGGTGGAAGGCGGAGGGCTTATGAACTATGGCGCGAGCTTTACCGACTTGTACCGCCACGCCGCTACGTATGTGGACAAGATTTTGAGAGGCGCGAAGCCGGCGGATCTCCCTGTGGAGCAGCCGACCAAGTTCGAGCTCATCATCAACCTGAAAGCCGCTAAGCAGATCAGTCTGACGATTCCGCCGAATGTGTTGGTGCGGGCGGACAAGGTGATCAAGTAAGCAAAGAAAGCGAAGCGGCAATGCCAGGATTGAACTGAATTCTCCAACGGACCAATCTTACGCCATATCTTACCGAAGCGTCGTACAGTTCAATGCTGTGCTGCAATTCTGTGTTGACACACTTTCTTCGCGTGATATTTATCAGCCTGTAGCGGAGGGACCAAAATGAAATTTGTCCGTGCTTTCTCGATTGAGGAGATGCGCAAGATGGTCTAGCAAGCGATCAGCAAATCCTAACGCTCATCAAAGAAAGGAGGTGAAAACTATATGACGTTCAAGAAACAAGTGATCGGACTTGGTTTGGCCCTGCTATTAGCTCCCGCTGTCGGCCTCGCACAGGAGAAAATTGGTACAATTTCGGCTTATGATAAAGAGTCGAGAATGGTGACTGTAAAGGGCAAAGACTGGGAGGAGAAGGCGAAAGTCAGCAGTGAGGATGCAAAAGCTAAGGCCGATTTGCTCAAAGAAGGCACTAAGGTCAAAGTCACGTTCGAGCACCGGAGTGGAGGAGACGTAAGACTCAAACTTATCGAACCGCGTTAGTCCGCTGACGAGTTTCATTTCCGACCATGGGGGAGGGGTGAGTCATATTCGCCCTTCCCCAAAATCGCCCGCCAATCAAACTAGCCTAGCCTCACGATTTACCCTACTCACCGTTTTCAGAGACCTCTCGCCCTGCGATGGGGTCATTCTCTAGCTAGAATTTCCGTTCTCTTGAAATACCCGAGACGACCGGCGCGGCGAGCAACACGAGAACAAGGCCCAATTGCCGCGCCTCTTACCCCAAAACATTAACGCGAGATTGAATTGAATTCTCCATCAAAAAATCTTTGACCCCAATGGTCTGATTAAATTTCCTCCTCGCAATCCGCTCCTTTATCCGAGTCATTGACAAGTTTGTCTTACCTTTGGTAACTAGATCGTAGATACGTCCTCCAGCTTTGACGGGTTCCTAGGTTAATGAGGGCCGACGAGGGAAAAGTTATGGTTCCTCGGAGGAGGATGGTGCCTGAAGAGTATAAAGCTAAAGCCAGTCGCTCTGCGATGTCATTCGCTGGGTGTGCTGGCTTTTTTCGTAGAAGGAATGAAGCCACCGTGTTTGATCTCGCCCGAAGAGATGGGACCAAGCTGCACAAAAGAGCCTTGGGCTACGACCACCGACCGGCGCATAAAGCAAGGAGATGTGAAGAATTAAAAGATCTAGAATTTTGCACCACTACCAATGCAAAATAATTAAGGAGGGATGAATATGTTTGTTGAAAACTATCGTTCGGAGGCGCCGCCACTTGGCGGGGAGAGCGGTCATACTAATGAGGTCATTCCGTATCCTACAATCTCGGATGAGGATTGGAAGGTGTGGACCGCATTTTTGCCGATTCGAACGGAGATAGATGAAAAATTTCTGAGCGGCGCAAGCCCTCGGCTATATGCACAAACACTTCCTTCCAAAGTCCGCGACGAGCTCCAGAGAGCGAACAGGTTTTTCGATAGAGTAGAAGTTTGGGGCAAGCGTGAAATTGAAAAAGATCCGATCGCGGTAGGCTATCAAGGAAATGACCGTTATCTGATTGCGCGCTGGGGTATGGAAGAGCTGGTTCCTTTTGAAGTCATTAAAAAAAGCATGCCCCTGGTCCTCGCTTGGAAGTGCGGAATCGAGGCTTTAGGCGTGCTTGCCGGGTTGGCCGGGCTCGGCTTTATGGTGTGGAATCTGCTGGCGTGATCATTGGCTTCGGCTGATAACTCCCAGCCGGACGGGCGGTTGCGTGTGGGCTCGGCCTGCACTAGTGCGTGTATTAGCGCACAGCTGCCTAATTAAGTCGGCGAACACCGAGACCCGGAACAGTTAATCCGCAGATCCCACCGATGGATGAGGGCGTCGTTCGCTACAGCAGCGGCAACTGTGGCTTAACTGGCTGGCTGGGTGAGACAGGCTGGATGCAAGCTGCCGTATCATTGTCAGGTGAATTGACTAGCGTAGAAACTTCGTAAGCTTCCATTACCTCTGAGGGCAACGGCTGCAACACGGCGGCGAGAATCATCGGCTGGTCGCCAAAGCTCTCCTCCAGCCACTGCCTCCCCATCTCCTTGTCGTAGATCACCGGCATTCGGTTGTGAATTGGCCGCAATAACGCATTCGCTTCCGTGGTGATGATCGTGAAGGAGTCAAGCTCCTTATCGCCAGCCGGGTCTCGCCAATAATCCCACAGCGCGGCAAAGGCGAAGGGCTCGCGTTTTTTTAGGTGAATCCACATTGGCACCTTGCGCATTCCCTCTCGTCGCCATTCATAGAAGCCGTCGCCGGGAACAAGACATCTCCGCGTTGCAACGAGCTGCTTGAAAGACGGTTTTTCGAGCAGGGTTTCAGCGCGAGCGTTAATCATGCGCTGTCCGATTGAAGGATCTTGCGCCCACGACGGCAGCAAGCCCCAGCGCATTGTCTTTAGCTGGTGGCGGTCTTCGTTGCGCACGATTACCGGGACGTCTTGTGAAGGCGCGATATTGTAGCGTGGCCCAAAGAGGGGAAAATCGCCCCGAAGATTCCAGCGAACCTTAATCTGACGATAGTCGAATGACGCTGTGAAGCGGCCACACATGAAAGTTTATATATCGCTGTTCAAGTCGGCGCGTCAATTCACAGTGGAGTGTCGATAACCGCAAGTGTCGTTTGGACATTTTTGGACATTGCTGTAAGTAACGTTTACATTCCAAGCGGAGAGAAAAGTTGAGTTTTTGATCCGCGAAATTTTTTGTAAATCTATTTTACAATCTCGCTATCTTTTAGTGTCGGATACTGGTGAAAAATCAATGACTCAGTTTGGCATTTACATTGCGGAGATCTTAGACAGACGCAGCAACTTGGACTTCTGCTACATTACCTGTTCAAGGGGTCCTATGCGTCACGCTATCATCCGTTGCTCGGTTTTATGCGTTCTGTTGATTGCAGCAGTCTTAAAGGCCAATCACTTCGCCGCCGTTCCGATCACCTTTAGTGCTGCTGGACCGAATGTCCCGAGTATTCAGGGCAGTGTGGATGCGTTTCGCGCCGTGGGCCTCTATCGCCATGGAGTGCCGTGATAGGGAAACAACAAATTGTGCGCTCCCTAACAGAAGGAGTAAGAAGCTATGAGCAAGAAGTCGCGCTTGACCTTGGGTTTGACTCCATTGGTACTTTAGCGCGGGCCAATCAGTACCGCCTACCGCAGGCCAATGGAGGGGACGAAAGTGAGAAAGCGAGCTTTACTGAGAGTCTTGTTGGCTGGCCTGTCGGTCTTTGCGATGGCGAGCACGGTCGGCGCGGTTCCCGTGGTGACCGACTGCCCGGGCGGCTCATGTGATCTGCAGGAACTCCTGGATGGGTCGTCCATCACGATCGGCGATAAACAGTTTCACAACTTTCGTAACTTTTCGTCGACAGCCGGGGGAGGCGCGCTCCAACCCGGGCTGCCGCTCTCCGCGGGCAGCATCCCCGTGACATCGCAAGAGGACCTCGGCGCGTTTGGGGTGGACGGTGAGATCGGGCTCCTGTTCAAGTTCGCAAACGCCGTCGTACTCAGCGGCCAGAACACGTTAACCATTGGGTGGGAATACGACGTTACCGTGGTGGGCGGGAACAACGCCATCGTCGACAACACCCTCATGTTCCCCGGCGGCGGCATCTTCCAAGGAGAAATGCTCCAGAGTACCGCCGACACGGCGCTCGGTGCGAGCCTCCAGGTGCTCGAGGTGGTGAGCAACGCCGACGACGAGCTCGTCGTTCGAAAGGTCATCATTGCGGATGAGTTTGGCGCGACCCCGGAGATCGCTCACCGTGACTTCGCCCCCTTTTCTTCGCTTCACATCAGCACCGCCCTCACCGCGAATGGTGGACCCCAAGACGTGGGGGCCACGGTGCAATTCGATTACCTCGTAGAGTCGTTCTCGCAGCAGGTGGTGCCCGAGCCGCCGAGCCTCCTGCTCACCCTCGTCGGACTCGTTGCATTGGCCTGGAAACGAACCGGCGCCGATAGGTCAGCGAAGCTTGGCGAGCATTCGCCAAGCTTCGGACGCTGGCAGACAATGGCTGCCCGGACCAAGCTGATAGGAAATTCTGTCCACGCCGCGGCCTAACTTTCCGGTGCAGCGGACGGCGCGAACTGCCGTGCCGCCGCCTGACCTCCGCCGTTAGGCGGTCCTTCCAGCCGGCGGCGTATTTCAACGAGGAGGGAGACGACGATGCTGTCAACGATGTCCAAGCACTGGAACCTGGTTACTCGCGGGGTTCTTGGCCACCCTGGTGGGGGCGATTCCGTCGGCATGGGCCGCCGACAACGCGCTCAAGCTAAACAAGCGCGGTTGGATGGACACCGACGTCTCGATGAGCGAGTTCGCCAACGGACCGCACACGGTGTCCGCGTGGATTACGCCCGAGTTCGTCAACGCCTTGCCGGGTGACGTCTTCGCCAGCGCCAGCGACCCGGAGTACTAATCCAGGACTTATTGTTTTATGACAACCAGCAGTCCAGTGCAGTAGAAGACACAAATTCCTATCGCTGGAGAACATATGAGCGAGAATCTGTACGCCCGCCTGGCCGCGGTGTCCGCCACGCTGACGCCATCACCACGCGAAACCGAAGCTCGAGGTCAGCTCGAAGAGCTGCTGACCGAGACGCACGTGCGGGATCTGTCAGAGCCGAGCGCGCGGGAACTGTCGATCGAGCGAGCGACATGGTACGCACCCGAGAATCTTGCACCGGAGCGACGAAAGCATCTCGAAGATGTGTTGAAGAAGGCGGCCCGCGACAAGCCGGCGCAGTATCGCGTGTTCCGTCGGGAAGCCCCGCTCACGGCAACAGCGCTGGATGTCACGGCGCCAGCCTGGGGTCGCGGCGCCGCAGTCGCTCGAACCGTCGGTCCGCTCACCACCATGGATGGCCGGCAGGTCTGGTTCGACTTCTACGCGCTCGTCCGACTGGTTCCCGTGTACCTCGCCGGTGACGCGCAGCCGGTGTTTCTGTTCCACATTCCTCAGTTGCGGCTTCGGCTCGGCGATCCGCTGCGAGTGCGTGAGGCCGTGAGGCTATTGACGCGCACGTACGAGCTCACGCCGGGCAGCATCTGGATCCGCGCGAATCTGATTGTCTCGGGTGCGCCTTCCGATGCGTACATCGGTCTTCGGATCGCGGGCGGCAGTCTCGTGTTCAGTCCGCCTCCGACGGAAGCGGACGGCAAGCTCACGCTGCCGACGAGTGGGCAATGCACCATTCAGCTGAAGCTGACGGCCGAGGCGCCGCACGCAACCGCGGGAGCGAAGGCAGGAGCCGATGCGGCGAGCGCAACGCTTACGCTTCCGGCTACGGTCTCGTTGCAACTCTCGAAGGGAAAGCTGTCGTTCACGCAAGTAGACCGCGCGGGATGGACGCTCTACGGGCAGAAGATCGCCTTTACCTGGAGCGAGACGGCAGCGGCCACATACGAGCCGTTGTTGCGGGCGGTCATTGTACCGTTCGAAGCCTCTGCGCAACAGTTCATCGTCGGCACGGCGAAGTCTCCTTTCGCTACGCTCCGAGGTGAGGGAAAAGTTGCTCGGGCGGGATGGATTCTGCCGGTTGCGACGATCGACGTCGAGAACCCCACGGAAGCAGCGGGTAGCGGCGGCCTCACGATTCTTGCCAACTCCGACCTGACACTGAGCTGGCGCGGCCTGCGCGAGGGACCTGTCCGGCTGCCGGGTCCATGGGTGGTGCAGTTCCCGGGGACGATTCTCATCGTCGACCCGAGCGCGTCGAACCTGTACGCGCACCAGCACTTCAAGCTGTGGAAGGACGCGGATTCGAAGTTCCGCTCCGAGCTGACGCTCCGCTACACGGATTCGTTTCCGGTTATCTATGTGGCGTCAGGGGCAGGCAACGAACTCGTTCTCGCCTCCACAAAAGCCGAGGCGCGCCTCGATCGACCGGTGGACGTCAAAGGCACGCCGCTCGCCGTGCGCTCGCTCGGCTCACTGATGCTGCTGGTCCACACGGACACACAGCGATTCGTCCTGTTCTACGAAGACAACATCCTGACCGACAGCCTCAACCCCCAGACGACATGGCCGGTCGAACCGGGCAGCGCGATTTCTCTCGCGATTCGCAACGCGCTGTTCACCATCACGCCGGTGAACAGCCTCTTCCTGTTCGCCACACTGCTCGACGACGAGATGGTCGACAAAGGCTCGCTCTTCCTGGGCATGGGCCTGTACGGACTCCTTCCGACGTTGCCCGATCCGTACGCTGCGAACGTCGCGTTACTGCGCAGGCAGGGTCGCCTCGAGCAGCGCACCAGGCACGCGACTCTTCTTCTCGTCGCCAATGTCGCATGGACCAAGGCCGCAACGGACGAGGACCCGGACCAGGTGGTTACGAGCTTCGCGTTTGCCCCACTCGGCACGCAACAGGAGACAATTGCGACCTGGTCACAGGCGGCAACCCAGCTTCAGCCCTCCACGCTCGCCGACGCGGCGGCGATCCCCGCCTTCGGTGCAACTGTTCACCAGCCGATGACCGCGGCATCCACGGGCGGACGCATGCCCGATGCAGACTGGGATCGCTCCTTCCAACGGTTCAACCGGGAGCAGTTCGCGCTGCTCGACGTCTCCACCAATGCCGACCAGATGGGCGTGAGCTTCGCGTGGTTCAACCCGCGAACGGTAGACGATGCGGACCACATCTTTTATCAGGTGTACAAACCAAAGGCATCCGAGCCAACGCCAGCTCCGTATCCACTGCAGGTACGCGAGCTCGACCTGTCTGCGGAAAGTCGATACGTCCGTGCGTTCACCGTCCCACAACTGAGTTGGGAGCCGCTCTTCAATCTCACGCCACCGGCCATTGGCGGCGACCCGCCGTTCGCGTTCAATCTCTACGCCAACGACGGCGGGCCGACGCGTCTGTTCAACGACAGCGTGGAGCTGGTGCCAATCGCTCCGATACCGGTCACCGAGTTCCTGGTCCAGGACTTCGAGCAGCGCGCGAACGGCTTCACCGGCGCTCTCTTCACGCTTCCGTTCGGGCTCCGTGCATTCGCAGAGTTCAGCCGCCAGAACCAGTTCCAGTCAGCTCTGGCCGGGGCGCACCTCGCCTTCAATCGGCCCGAATACGAGGGTGGCGAGCTGCGCGGCGGCATGCAGCTCCGAGTCGACGCACCGAAGCATCCCCAGGAGAGCCCCATCTTCAAGGGGAGCACACTGCAATTGCACAACGTGCTCCTCCCAAACGGCACACCAACGTTCACCGGCACGCTCGGATCCAGCGTTGGCACGATCTTCAACAACGAGTTCTTCTACGACGGCAATACCGGCTACAAAGATCGTGGCGTCCCGCTGGCACGCATTGACTTCTCAGGCTACGGCGCGAGCATCTTCAGTCACTGGCAGAATCCGAATGCAGCGATCGCCGCCACGAGTCAGGCACGCTTCGATGTCTTCGTCGGCCGAACCGGTCACGAAGTCATCCAGGTTCGCAGCTTGCTCTACCCCTGGGGCGTCCGTGTCGTTCGGACGATCACGATCTTCCGGGTCAGCAGCGCCAACGTCTTCCGGTTCGACACTGGCTGGCAGGCAGAGTCGGACGGAATCTACGACTTCCGCTACAACGTCTACAGCCCGACGTTCGATCTCCTGCCGCAACCGAATCCGTACGAGTTCCATCCGGGAATCGTTAATGGCGTGTTTCGCGTCCGCAACATCCGCGAGACGAACGCCGCGGCCAACTTCCAGCAGACGTGGCACAAGCAGAACGGCGACCCCTATGTGGACGACAACGGCATCCTGCGAACGGTTGATGCGACCACGCCCGCCAATGAGCGCAGCCCCGCCGTCAATCTGCAGCCGGTGTATTTCGACGCTGATGTCGAAATCGATGGTGTGGTCACCGGCGCGCAAGGTGGCCGTGTGCCCTCGAAGCAGATGCTCGGATACGTCCAGCTCGCTCCGCGCGGCGAGCCACTTCCGCCATCGCTCTTCGCGCAGTTACTCTCGACGCAGTTTGGCGCGCTCGGCGGACCGATTGACTGCGTCATCAACATCGGCAGCAGCGGGCAACTGATGCGCCTGAGCCGCGCCGACGTCAATGCATCACAGAATGCCGGCGGCATCGCGATCTTCGTCAGCGCTGGGCGTGGTTCGGTGGTTCTACCAAAGGACGGCGCGTGGAGCGTCGTCCAGCACAATCAGGGAACCGGTGAAGTCTCGCCGCTCGACGGACAGGCAACGGTGCCGCTAATCAGGCGCGGCAAGCTGAATTCCGCCACCCAGACGACCGATTCCCTCGCAAACGATCTGTTCCGGCTCGCGAATCCAATCGATCTCGTACGTCCGCCGGACACGAGCACGCGCAATTATGGCCTTCTTCAGTCGACAGGCACGCAGAAGGCACTCTTCCGTCTGCCCAGCTTTCAAACCAGCGTCGATCAACTGCTTGGCGCGCCCCCGGATTTCGCCGATGCCTACAGGATGCTGAACTCGGTCGGGATCTTCCCCAACGTGCAGGATGCACTGCCGCTGAATCTGGGTGCGTTCAAGACGCGCATCCTGGAGGAAGGCTACAAGCTGCTCGATCAGACCAACCCCGATAACGTATTCGAGCAGCTGCTGCCTCCAGGACCTCTCTACCTGATCAACGAAGAGTTTCTGAAGCTGTACGTCGAATACGCCAAGAAAGACAAGAACGGCACCACGACGAGCGATGGGCGTGTGCGCTACGGGTTCGATGCCGCCGCCGCGGACCTGGGCAAAAAATGGCTGTCGAAGGTGAACGACATCGGGATGGTCGTCGACCTTGGCCCGCTCAAGCGGCTGATGATAATCAAGGGGAGATTCGACGCCGAGAAGGGCGCCGACCCCGCGTTTATCCAGCCGGAGCTCGAGTTCAGCGACGCGCTGAAGCCGGTGATCGACATCCTGCAGATCCTCCTCATGCTGCAGGGTGGCGATTACAAGGCCGCGTTCCAAAAAGGCCTCGAGATCGCGATGAGCAACTCTGCGGACAGCTGGAACTACGCGTTCCACGCGCGCAAGGAAATCCCGCTCGTCAAATTCCCTCCGGGCCCGGCGTACGACGCCCCGACAAATCCACTGAAGCTCGAATGCCATCTGGCCGTGGGCGTCTATTTCAACGAGACGCTCGCCATTCCCAGCTCGCCCGGTCAGTTGATTCCGTCTGCTGGCGCCTTCCTCGAGTTCGGCGGCCGCCTGTCGGTGATGTGTACGAGCGTGGGTGGCGCCACTATCTACGCGACCGGCGCCGTCGACCTACGAACGGCGGCCGACATCAAGACGGGACCGTCGCTCTACATGAAGTTCGGGTTCGGCGCCGAAGTCGTGGCGGGGCTTCCCGTCATCGGCTCAGTGTCGATCCTCTTCATGGTGGGCGTCGAAATCACGTTGAGCACGACCGAGCTCACGGTTGCCGGCTTCCTCCTGTTCCGCGGCCGCGCCGAGATTCTCGGGGGCATCGTGACCGTGACGATCATGATTGAAGCGAAAGGGATCGTGAAGCGGCTGGCAGGTCCGCCCGAGCGCACCGACATGATTGCGCAGGTCACCTTCGCGCTCGATATCAGCATCTTCCTGGTGATCAACATCAGCTTCAGCAAGAGCTGGCAGGAAAGCCGCCAAATCGCGTGAATGGGAGTGATACGCCATGGATTCTCGTCTCAGCATTCTGACGTTCCCACAGCGCTTCGACGGGGGGACGCTGCACCTGCGCATCCTTATCGTCCCGCGCCTGAGCACTGCATGGAACGGCGATCCGCTGCAGCCACTGATTCAGCACTTCCCGAACGCGGGCGATACGACGCCTGCCTTTGCGGATGCCAACCTGCAGCTCGAAGCGCGCGTACTGAAAGGGCTCGACCGGTTCCCGGTCAACGCTCCGATCGACTTCACCGGGCCTCTGCCCGGGGCGAGTGGCGTTCGTCCCAATGCGCGTGCACTCTTCGAGGAGCTGATTGCTCCGGGCCCCGGACGATTCACACTTTCTGCAGCGCCGCCTGCACTGGCCGAACCGGTCAAGTCCGAGATCTTCGTGAAGAAGTACCTTCCGCGCAGCTACCGAAACGCGTTTCTCTTCACGGGTCCGCGAACCCCTGATGCCGTCACCGACGACACCTATCACTGCGCGATCAAGGAGAGCAAGGATCCAAACCCGGCCTTTCAGCCCTCACCGAACACGGTGAGCTGGGGAGAGATCTACGCCTTCTGCCTACGGCATTTTCAACTGGCCATTCAGCTCGGATTGATCAGGACCGCGAGCGTGGCCGTTGACGCCGCACTCTTCGAGACGGGCGGTTTCGTCTACGTGGATCTGGCTGCCGGTAGCGACTACGCGACACAGGCCGCCGCAGACTTCACCTTCCTGAAGTGCTATGCGGCCCGCATTCCTCCGCTGACCGGTGGAACCGCACGTCAGCTCTTCGCGGCGGTACTCTTCCCGGTCCTGTTCGACGATCCGACCGTGCCCGGCCCACCCGCGGCGCCTGGCAACTATGACGCGGTGTTCATCGAAGCCGCGGATTACGATGACGGCTTTGCGAAGATCGTGCACGCTACCCAGCCTGTCAGTCAGAACGTCCTGGCAGAAGATCCCGACGACTTCGCGCCGTTGACCGACATCGGTGTACGTCTCGCGTGGGACGACGAGCAGATCCTGATTTGGCAGAACCGGCAGCTCAAAGAAGATATAACCGTCCCGCCGATTCCCGGGCAGCCCCAGCGCCTCGATGCGCCCATGGGTGTGTTCGGTTATCGGATCGACGCACGCGAACACGGCCAGGCGAACTGGCACAGTCTGGTGCGAGTACGCAGCAAGGCGCCGCTCGCGCTCGGCGCCATTCCTCTCGGAGCGCCGGGCCAGGTGTTCGAGGGAGAACTGGGCGTCGAGGTGCATCCTATGCAGCTCGATGGCAATCAGGCCACAGGCCAGTTCTGGCTTCCGGCTTACGTGTCGCAGTGGGACGGCAAGTCGTTGGTGCTGCCCGACGAGGATGCGGCTGCCCTTTTCAAGACTGAGCAGGCCGACGGCACAGCGGCGACTCTGGGTCGGATGTACGACCCGGTCGGGTTGTCGACGATTCCGCTGCGTTACGGACACACGTACGACTTCAGGGTGCGGTTGATGGATCCGACAGCCGGCGGACCCGACGCGACCGCGGTGCCTGTTCACGAATCACCAGCACCGGTGGCCACGATACCGTTCCGACGCCACGTCGTGCCCGAACCGGTGCGCATCGCCGGCCTTCCTCGGTTCCCAGACACCGAGCTCGACACGCTGTTCGCCGCGAATCAACTGGAGGTCGGTCGTCCGCTGCTCGGTTACCCGAGCGTGGTGTTCACCGGGAAGTACGCGAATCCGATCCCATTGCTGCAGGCGGCGTCCGATGCGGCCGTTGGCCAGGAAAGCTTTGGCATTCCGGATCCCGACGTGCAGCGGGTGCGCATCGACGTCGAAGTCCGCGCGCTGAAGATGGACAATCTCCTGTCGCTCTCGGGCAGAGAGGCCTACATCCACCTCTACACGACAGAGCGCGCCTTCTCCAACAACTTCCAGCAATCACGCGTCATCCCGCTGGAGTTCCACGACGCGGCAGTGCTGAACTTCCAGGATCCCAACAACCTCGGAGATCTCGGTGTCACTCAGGCGCAGCTTGATGCGATGGAGCAGCTCGTGCTGCCCACCGGTCGCGATATCCGATTGACGATTCGCGCCGTCGCGGATTCGGACGCAGCCTACTTCGCCCCGACCGCCAATATAGGCAAGCCGATGCAGGTGCGGGTCCGCCGTGAGTCCGTCGACGAGCGGGAGCTCTTTGCCGATTTCAGCGACGCGAAAAAGATCCGCGGGATCTATCTGCAACCGGATCCGACGCCGGCCGTCAACGGTACGCTGCACCAGCTCGTGTTGCAGCGGACGACTGAGGGGATTCCCGCGATTATCGAACGGCTTGCGCAGCAGCTTGGAACGGATCATAAGGGGCTCACGCTCGTCGGCAAGAAAGGCGAGCGCGTGGTGTTTGGATGCTCTCGACGGATTCGCCACACGCTGGCGCCGGACCACTCCTCGCTCACATTTGCAGCGAAGGAGGATCTCGTCAATCACTGGCTGGTGGCGCTCACGCTGCAGCTCGATCGCGATTGGACGTGGGACGGCCTGCAGCCGGTCAGCTTGGAGATTTTCCGCAGCAAGCGCTTCGAATCCGACGCGGAGGTCGATGACAACGGCGGCAAGCCGGTCGGCGATTGGGAGATCATCCCTACGGCTCCGATTCACGCGCTGCACACGCCGGAGCGAAGCCACACGACGCTGATCTTCCTTGACGGCGTCGAGCCCAAGTCGGCGCTGACGCAACTGGGGAACCCGAGCGAAACGCGTTTTCCGGATACGATTGCGCTAGACTATCGCGTGGAATCGCATTTTCGCACCGCGCCCACTCAATCGGATCCGCACGAGCAGATGCACCTCGTTCTGCCAGTGACCACGCCGCCAGCGCAGGTGCCGCGCATTGCATCGGCCGGTATTGCGTTGTCCAAGTACGAACGTGATCTCACCTACTCACAAACCGGCGAGCGTCGCCGGTTCCTGTGGATCGAGTTGGAGGAAGCCGTCCGCGACCCCAACGATGAGGTGTTCATTCGTCTGCTTGCCTACGCTCCCGATCCGCTGCTTTCCGACAACCGTCTGGAGACGTTCATTCCGCCGGAAGAGCCAGCGCTTCCGATCGACCCTGAGCTGATTCGCGTCATCACACCTGGTCAGACCGACGATCAGTCCGGCATCTCGGCGATGGTGCAGCTCCAGCCCGCAGGTAACACCAACCGTCACTTCCTGATGCCGCTGCCCCCGGGACTCGATTCCGACAGCCCGGAGTTGTTTGGCTTCTTCACGTACGAGCTGCGTATCGGCCATGCGCACATCTGGTCGACGGCGCAGGGACGCTTCGGACGTCCGCTGCGGAGCACGAGCGTGCAGCACCCGGCCCCGACTCTCTACTGCACCTGCCAACGCAACGAGCAGGAGGTGCTCGTCGAGGCGCCGTACGCAGTGGCCGTGTTGAATGGCAAGAACATCACCGCCAGTCCGCCACGCACCGAGATCTGGGCGCTCCTCTACGCGCAGGTCCGTCAGGCCGACGGGAAGGACTACCGCAACATCCTGCTCGACGACCGTAAGCTTCGTCTGGTGCCGCGCGCGAAAGGGCGGTTCATCGATCCGCTCGGTAACGTAGTCATCGGCTTTCAGAACCAGGATGCACCAGCGCGAGGGATTATGAAGTGGACGCAACCGGAGATCTCCGAGATGCTGCGCGAGTTAGGGCTGCCTCAGGATTCGCCGCTGAGCGTCCTGTGCGTCGAAATGATGCCGACGCTCGCCAGGCTGCGCACGCAGGCGGCCGGGACGGCGAACATGGCCGGCGTCGATGTGGCGACCGGCGTCCGGTTCGAGCGATCCGGAATCAGCAGCACAACCGTCGCAATGGTAGACGAGGGGATACGTCCGCTCTCGGACGCGCTGGGTCACTATCGGATCCTCCGCACCTCGCCGCTTACGCCGGTGCCGGAAGTCTGCTGCCCAACGTGTTGATTTGAAAAGAAAAGCTCTCACAAACCTTTTCTTCAAGGCGCTTGTTATACACGCGTCGGGTGGCGCTTGCCCGCGCTTTGTAGTGGCTGCTCAGGTTGATCAGAGGTGGGCTAACTCCTGATCTCGAGGGCCAATTTGAGACGCTCCGTGCCGGAGCACGAAAAGCAATTCCTATCACTAGGAGGTTACATGGCCATCACCCCGCTTGAGGCAAGCATCACCGCCGATGAGATCGTCCCCCCCGGCAGCACCATCGAGCTCACGTTTCGTGCACAGGTTGATCCGCAGTCTGCACAAGGCGCAATTCGGGTTGCACGCGGGCCTGAACTGTTCCACGCTCGCGTCGCCCTGGCCAAACGCGGCCGCGTCGTCACGGTGCGGATTGACGACGATGCAGTCGGCGCGTGCGAATTGGTCGTTGAAGAACTCCTCAGTACCAAAGGCCGGAAGCTCGTTGATCGCCATCGCCTGCCGTTCTCGGTGGTCCCGATCGCTGGTCGCGTCCCGGCGGACGTTCGGCTCGAGCACACCGTCCGTCTCTATTTCGATGAGCTGCGCGTTGTCCGTCTGACCCCTGGCCAGGAGAATCGAGCGGGCTACGTCGATGTCGTGAAGGCCGTTCATCGAACGAAGGGCACGCCGGTAGAGCTGGCCTTCGATGAGCGCGGTGAGCGCGTGGATATCGCCCAGCGCTTCGCGCAGCTTGCCAAACGCCGCGCTGACAAGTACGGGCGAATCCACGAGATTCTGTTCCAGCGTCTAGAGCAGGCAAAGGACAGCGACCGCATCGCGATCGTCGTGTGGCCGCGCTTCGACCTTCCGCCGGCGTCGTACACCAAGCCCGCCGATCGTCGCTCGCTCGAACCGCCTGACGGCGAGAAGCGAGTGGCCACAATAATTCGCAAGGCGTCCGCCAGCCTCCGTGCGGCGTTGCAACGCTCGAGGATGGAGATAGTCAGCGGTGCAGATTCGACGCCTCGCCGAGAACAAAGCCGTTGGCGTCATCCTCTTCGACGACAAGACGGCCATCAACGACCTGGGCAATTCTATCGCCGTCGCGCGATCGGACCGCGCTCACCAGGCGGGGTTCGATGGCACTGGAATCCGCGTGGCTGTCTGGGAAGACGGCCCAAGCGTGACGACCAACCTGACGTTCGCCGGGCGGTTCACCGCCACACCTTCGGTCAGCAACCACGCGCGACTCACCTCGGCGATCGTGAAGAACACCGAAGCCAACCTGCCGCACGGACACGCACCGGACTGCGATCTGTATTCGGCGAATACGTCAGGTATCGACGCTTTGCGTTGGGCGGTGCGCGACCAGCACTGCACCGTGGTGAGCCAGAGCTTCCATCGGAGCACCGAGCCTGGCGGCTCGGGTCTGCAGTCGGACGATCTACTGAAGGACTGGCTTGCGCTTCGCTGGCCCTATCCCACGATCCTCCAGGCGGCCGGTAATTTCTGGTCCGGCGACTCGGACAACATCACTCCGCCCGAGGACGAGTTCGCCAATCACAAGGGGTACAACTCGCTCGCGATCGGCAATCACGACGACACGGCGTCGGCGATGTCAGGTGACTCGGTCTTTCGCAATCCGACGACGATGCACGGCGACCGTGAGCTGCCGGAGCTCGCCGCCAACGGCACTGGCGTGTCGGCCAACGGGCAGACCATGTCCGGCACAAGCTTCGCGGCGCCGGCAGCCGCTGGCGTCACGGCACTGCTGCAAGATGTGGATGGTGTGCTCTGCTCATGGCCGGAAGGCTGCCGTGCGATTCTCATGGCATCTGCAGGTCGCAACGTTCGCGGCAGCACCTGGTGGCAGGACGTGATCAACCGCGTGGACGCCCGGGACGGCGCCGGGGCGGTCGACGCGCAGGCCGGCGTCGCCATTGCGCAGCAACGTCGCTGGCGCGACGCGCCAGCGACGCGTCGTGGGTGGGACGTAGGCACGCTGTCGTCGAGCGTCGTCGGTCAGGATCGTCTGGCCACGTTCCGGTACCGCGTCGCGGTTCCGAATCTGATCTTCTTCCCCACCGTGAAAGTCGCGCTGGCGTGGGACAGCGCTGTGACGTCGGCGTCATCGGGCGATACGGCGACCGCGTCTACGCTCACTGTCGATCTCGATTTGCTCGTGCGCGACAGCCGCGGCGTGCAAGTGGCGTCGGCGGCCTCATGGGACAACAGCTATGAGGTCGTCGAGTTTTCGGCGAGCCCCGGCGAAACCTACGAGATCGTAATCCGGCGCTGGTCAGGGACGGACAGCGTTTGGTTCGGAGTCGCATGGACAGTCACCGGCTTCTCTATCTTCCAGCCGGTGGGCAATCTGGAAGAAGCAGTAATTTTGCAGCGCTGATCCGTGGAGCGCCGGGCGCTACGTCGGCGGCCCGCGTCTTGCGGAGGCGCGGGCAGACACCCGCGCCTCCGCTGCGCACGCGGGCTTCTGTAGCCGATTTTCTGCGGACAGTCCTATTGTATGAATGGTCTCCTCATTAACAGGTCGAGCACGGTTGATTTGAAGTCAGAAGGGCCGCCGTAAGTTCTTCCGGACCAACTCTTTTTTTCGGTATGTCCGCGTAGTGTCCGAGTCTTCTCCGTTGGAACAGCCCGGCTCATGATTGTCCGACGCGAACACAGCGCTCGTAACCGCGCATGTCGGTGTGGTCAAATCGGCGATGGCCTCCACCAGGACGGCCAGCCATAGCTGCCGTGCGTCGATCATGGAGGGCGACTATAGCACACTCGATAAGCGTGCCGATTTACCCTTGACACCCTGTCAGCATAAGACTAGAAGCAGCCTCCCCCTTTACTAACGCTACGCAACCCACAAACGAAAGGCCCGCCATGAAAAAACTTCTCGCCCTCCTCACTTTGTTACTGATGCCCGCGCTCGCGCATAGCGAGCTGGTGACGTTTGGCTTTACGGGCAACGCCCCAGGCGTCGGGCCGCTTGAAAGTCAAACTCCCTTCTTTGGCACTTATACATTCGAATCAGTAGCCGCCGATCCTTTCGGTCGTTATAGTTTCAGCGGCGCGCCCTTCGGCTTGACACTTCATTACGGCAACCTCCCAGTATTTCACACCGACACGCTATACATCACCGTCGAAAATAATGTTCCTATGTCCCCATACCCTGGTCTAATTCCGTTTGTCGATCACTATACAGTGTTCACCCGTTTCGCCCCACCAGATTTCCGCTTTTTCATTGATTTACAAAACTGTAGCGCCCAAGCGTTTGACAGCACCGCCTTACTACTCGACATCGATCTCAGTTTATTTAGGCCAAATTGCGTGAGCGGTGGCTTTGACGAGGTAATAATCGTTGGTCAAGGCGTATCACAATCTAACTTCACCGGCGCCAGATTAATAACCCTCGCCCGTGTCGGGGAAGCCCCCTCGTGGTGGCTGTTGGGGTTGGGGTTGGTGGGTCTTATTGTCCCACTGCGGCTTTCTCTTTTTTGACGAATGCCGGTGGGCAACAAGGACAGTACTAAAGAGCAAGTTCTGAAGGACTTTGACTTAGATGAAAGGTTCGAAAAGGACTTGTATGAAAAAACTACTCGCCGCACTCACTTTTTTACTCATGCCCGCGTTCTGCCATGCAGATTTGATCAACGGCGGATTCGAAACCGGCAACTTTACCGGATGGTCAACGATCGGCGACGTTTCGTTGGTTGATTCTTCCTTCGGCGTGGACCCTCCGCAAGGCCACTTACAGGTCTTATTAACTACAGCACCCGCCCCCGATGGTACCTCTCCGTTTTGCCTGCCCGTTCATTGCGCTGAACATCCACAATCGTATTCAGGAACAAACGCCTAACCCGATATTTTCCCTTTTTTTGGTTTGTCGTTTGGTGTCGGACACCCCCTGCCGTTTAATTTTTGGGAAGCGTCTGGCATTAAGCAATCGTTCGTTGCAAACACAGATGCCCTTCTGTCCTTTACCTGGAAGTTTCTCACCGATGAAGGTTCCGTTTTCGATCCGCGCTTTTATGTCCTCGATGGACTTCTGAATATGTTGAATCCTAACACTGCTTTGGTTCCATCTCCGACCCCATTTGCTGGCGAATACAGCTATGAAACGACCACGGTTTTTATACCTGCAGGGCTGCACACCATTGGATTTGGTGTAACAGATGTTGCCGATAACCTTGGCAATTCCGGCCTTCTCGTCGACGATATCTCCTTGCGCGCTGTTCCGGAATCTCCGTCCTGGCTGCTGTTTGGATTGGGGCTGATGGGTATCGCGACGGGCAGAATCGTTATTTCGCGTCGAGAACATGGACAAACCCACACTCGATAGGCTGTCACAGATCAACGACGACTTGGTTGAACACCTAAAATGGCTGCTCGAGAGGAAGGATCTTGACGCACTCGATAGGCTTATTCCGATTGTCGATCGACTAACCCAGCTATTGATTGATACAGACAAAAGAAACCCGGTGAGCTCTAAAGCTTCTTTTCAGCCGCGGCAATCTGGCGATCCGGGTAAGGCAACATGGTCAGTAAACATCGGTTTGACAGGATCCACGGCAAGGGAGCATTCGCCCGGCTGCGCGTGATGCTCGATGATCCAGCGTTTTCTTACCAGCACATGGCGAAGACGTTCGGCTTGACGAGACAACGCATCGCCCAGCTCGCGAACGAATTAAGTATCAACGGCTCGCGGCGGTACCGCCAACGCGAGAGCATGCGCATGTTACACCGTGCGCCTCGCGTCATAAAAGTTGAGTATCCGCCGGGTATTCGATCTGTCATCAACAAAATTAAGCGATCAGGTTGAGCGATCGAGTTGATAATTGGCCCGCCTTCTGGACCGGTGGAAGCCGTTTAAAAGCGAGCACAGGTCCGGTTCGAAGTCGAATATTCAAACCCATAAAACTTTCTATTTGACAGCGGAAGCCGCATGTAGCTATACGTTATGTATAATGCACGGAACAGAGCTAAGACGTATTCGCGCTGCGCTGGGACTCACGCAGAAAGAGTTGGCCGAGCGCTTGAGGGTATCGAGCAACTCTGTGGCACGAATGGAGCGGCACGAAATGATTATCACTCCGCCAATGGCGCTGCTCATTTCGTATGTCGCGCGCGAGGCCGGCGTTGAAGTTGCTCACGGACAAGCAAGTCGCGGAGCAGTTGCAGATAAAGCCGCGCACCGTGGCAAAGCTCGGTATTCCGTTCGTGAGGGTGGGCGCGGGCAAAGGCGTTAAGCGTTATCGGCAAGAGGATGTTGACGGATACATAAATCTGCGCGTCCAGTACCGGGGGGAGCGATGTTAAAGAAGAGACGGAAAAGAAACGGCGTCGAATACAGGGCGGAGCGGGACCGTTGGGGCTACAGGCTCTCCATCAAGGGCGCACTTACAAGCGATACGTTTGGGCAACACGGGAAGAGGCGAAAGCTGCGCTCACTGAGTTCAAGCAAGATTTGAGCAAACCAAGAGAGCCGGAGCTTCCGCCTACGGCATTGATAACCGTCGTTAGCGCCTACCTGGTCGATTCCGCGGAGCAACAGCACTCACAATGGCGGTTGGACGGCCTGCGATGGAACTTCAACAAAGTGATCATCCCGTTTTTTGGGGCAGCAACGCCGATCGGATCCATCACCACCGAGCAGATCCGAAAAATGGTGATCCAGCGAAAGCGCGCGGTCAAACCAAAAACCTTGTGGCACGACGTTACGAACGTTCGAGCCCTATTCAATTGGGCGATGATACCGAAAGGTAGTGACAAAAAACCTTTGGCCACAGCAAACCCCGTTGATGGGCTAGACCAACCGAAGGGTGCGCTCGGCAAGCTCATCGGCAATACCAAGCCGAAAAAGGCACCGCTCAACTTGACGCATGTGGACCGAGCGGCGGCTGCGCTCAACTCAGGGGATCGCGCCTACTTCGATTTTCTGAGATTCACCGGGCTTAGAAAGGACGAGGCGAATAGGCTCCGCTGGCAAGACATCAACTTCGAGGAGGGATATTTCCACTGCCGCGGCACGAAGACCGATGAAGCTGATGCGTACCTGCCGCTGGCACCGGCATTGATCAAGAGCTTACGAAACACAAGCTCGCGAGTGCGTCGGAATACGTATTTCCTGGACGATCGGCGCGGACTCGCGGGAAAAGGATCTACTCGCGCCGCCGACTCTTCGAGAAGATCGAGCGGCTAACCTCAAGTTGTCATGATTGCGGCGGGCAATCCAAAATCGCGAAGCGGCGTTATTGCCGAGACTGCAAACGAGTCGAAGCGATCTCGCGTGTCCACCGTTGCTCGAAATGCAAATCGACGAACGTCGACGAGGGGATCGGCTGCACAGTTTGCGGGTCAGGGAATTTTCTAAAGGGCGTCAAGCTTCGTCCCAAAGACATGAGAGACTATTTCGCGAGCACGGTTCAGACCGATGACCCGAGAGTGCTGATGAATCTGATGCGGCATACCAACCCTACGACAACGACGACATACGTCAGGGCAGTGCAAGAGCGCATGAAACAGGCGGTTAGCGGACTTGGACAAAACTCGAGCACCGCTTTAGATAAAATCTTGGGGGCAACTTTGGGGGCAAGTCAAAACTGTTTACAGGGGCAAAAAA
>WNFV01007657.1_pt1 | contig 23771 bp, 22 predicted proteins | sample 5400101 | NCBI WGS metagenome assembly WNFV01 (sample SAMN13153361, study PRJNA577476) | soil metagenome | isolation source: 115 cm soil or saprolite under grassland replicate 1 | place: USA:California | collected 2016-06-15 | reverse complement strand
TCAACACGGCGATGCTCTTCGCGATCACGGTCGTCGTGATCACGTGCCCCGACGCGCTCGGCCTGGCCACGCCGACGGCGATCATGGTTGGAACGGGCCTCGGTGCGAAGCGAGGGATCTTCTTCAAGAACGCCATCGCCCTGGAGACCTCGGCTCGCATCAAGACCGTTGTCATGGATAAGACGGGCACGCTCACCAGGGGGGAGCCGGAGGTGACCGACATTCTCGTCGACGGGATGACGGAGGACGGCGTCCTTCGCGTGGCGGCTGCCGTCGAGCGGGAGTCGGAGCATCCCCTTGCCGAAGCCGTGGTGAAGCACGCCGACTCGAAGGGGATTCCGAACGTTCGTGCCGAGAATTTCGAGAACGTCCCGGGACACGGCGCGATCGCCCTCGTGGATGGCCATCGTGTCGCGGTGGGGAATGTGCGCCTGATGGACCGGGAAGGGGTCGACCTCGGCTCCCTGAAGATCCGTCGTGAGGATCTGGCCTCCACCGGGCGCACCGTGGTCTGCGTGGCCGTCGATGGGGCGGCGGTGGCATTGATCGGCATCGCCGACGCACCTCGGCCGACATCGGCCGCGGCCGTCGCTGCCTTGAGGGATGCCGGTGTTGAGGTGGTCATGCTCACAGGCGACAACGTGGCAACAGCGAAACGGATCGCTGCCCAGCTCGGCGTGCAGACGGTGATCGCCGAAGTGCTTCCGGCCGATAAGGCGACCAGGATCGCGGAGCTGCAGAGGGCGGGGAAGAAGGTGGCGATGGTCGGGGACGGCGTCAACGACGCCCCCGCGCTCGCCCAGGCCGACCTTGGGATGGCCATCGGCGCGGGCACGGATGTCGCGATCGAGACGGCGGACGTGGTCCTCATGCGCTCCGATCCGCTCGACGTGCCGACCGCCCTCGCGATCGGCTGTGGAACGCTCCGAAAGATACGGCAGAACCTGGGATGGGCCATCGGGTACAACACGGTGGCGATACCGATCGCGGCCGGCGTGTTCGAGCCGGCCTTCGGGCTGGTGCTTCGACCCGAGATCGCGGCCCTCTCGATGTCTGGCTCGAGCCTCCTCGTGGCGGTGAACGCGCTGCTCTTGAAACGGCTCCGCTTGCCGAACGAGGAGCCCCCCCGGTAGCGGTAGCGGTCCAGGACGTCGAGCTCGAGTCCGTCGAGGGACACGGGTCCGGAGATCCGGGCTATCGTTGGCCGATGGTCTGCCCCGAGTGCGCGACTTCGAACCCGGATGGAGCTCGGTTCTGTTTGAGCTGCGGAGCGCGGCTCGAGCGAGCCTCCTCGACCGGGCGCGAGACGCGGCTCGAGTCCTACCTTCCGAAAGGCATGCTTGCCAAGCTCGAGGCCGCGCGGGCTGGGCGGTCGATGCGAGGCGAACGCCGGATCGTGACGATGCTCTTCTGCGACGTGGTGGGCTCGACGGCAATGGCCGAGAAGCTCGACCCGGAGGAGTGGACCGAGATCATGAATGGGGCGTACGAGAACCTCATCGCCCCGGTCTATCGGTACGAGGGCACGTTGGCCCGGCTGATGGGCGACGCGATCTTCGCATTCTTCGGAGCGCCGATCGCCCACGAGGACGACCCTCACCGGGCGGTCGCCGCTGGCCTGGAGATCGTCGAGGGGATCGCCGCGTACCGCGAGAGGATGAAGGCCGATCGCGATCTGGACCTGAACGTCCGCGTGGGCGTCAACACAGGCCCCGTCGTCGTGGGCGAGGTCGCTCGGATCTTCGACTCGAGTACACGGCCATGGGCGACGCGGTGAACGTCGCGGCCCGCATGGAGCAGACGGCCGAGCCCGGCACCGTGCAGATCACGGCCGAGACACAGCGCCTCGTCGCCTCATATTTCGAGGTCGCGTCGCGTGGCACTGTCGAAGTGAAGGGCAAGGCTGAACCGGTTCAGGCCTACCGCGTCGTGGCCAGGAACGCACGGTTGGGGCCGATGGTCCGTGGCCGTGTGGCGCTGCTCGTCGGGCGCGAGCGGGAGATGGCGGAGCTCCGGCGCGCCATCGACGAGGTGCTCGACGGGCGTGGCCGGGTGGTGTCCCTGATCGCGGAGGCTGGTCTTGGCAAGAGCCGGTTGATCGAAGAAGCCCAGGACCATTGGGATCGTCATCGACCCCAGACGCAAGACGACGTCTGGCATCTCACCCGCATGTGGCAGTACTGGCAGTGCGTCTCCTACGACACGGCGCGACCGTACGCACAGTACCGACGCAACGTGGCGAGGATCGCGGGCGTTATCGATACGGATCCTCCCGAGGTCGTCCGGACCAAGCTTGCGCGGATCATCCAGGACTCGGGCGAGTGGCTGGAACCTCACATGCGCGTCTGGCGATCGCTCTTCGGGGTCGGGGAGCACGGGGAGGACCTGCTCGAGGGCGAGGAGTTCAAGCGCGCCATCACGGACCTGGTGGTCGGATCCACCCGGTATTTCGGCTCCGAACCGCGATTGTTGGTGTTCGAGGACCTCCATTGGTGTGACGAGGCCTACATGGACCTCCTCATCGAGACCGCCAAGCTCGTCGACGAGCTGCCCTGCCTGTTCCTTGTGTCGTTTCGACCCGACCGGCATGCGCCGTCATGGCGACTGAAGCAGTGGCTCGAGACCGAGTACCCCCACCGCTCCGCCGAGATCGTGCTGTCCCCGCTCACCGACGAGGAGAGCGGCGCGCTGATCGACGAGCTGCTGCCCAAACGCGACCATTCTGACGCCATTCGAACCCAGATCATCGAGCGGACGGAGGGCAACCCGCTGTTCGTCGAAGAACTGGCAGCCGCGGTCATCGAACAGGGATCCGATCCAGGGAACGACCTCACGGTTCCGACCACCCTGCAGGCGTTGATCACTGCGCGGCTCGACACGCTGGACGAGGCTACCCGACGAACCCTGCAGCTCGCGTCGGTCATCGGGCGTTCGTTCCCCCAACCCGTCCTGCGCGCCGTCGCGGCCGATGGCGACGACCTCGAGCAGCATCTACGAACCCTCGAGCGGGCCGGGCTCATCACGGAGACGGCGCGGATACCCGAGCGCGAGTACGCGTTCCACCACAGCCTGACGCAGGAATCGACGTATAGCACGATCCTGCTCCGCACCCGGCGAGCGCTTCACCGGCAGGTGGGCGAGGTCTTCGAGGAGCTGTACGCCAACCGGATCGAGGAATTCGCACCCCTCCTGGCTCGCCACTTCCAGGAGGCCGGCGACGACGACCGGACGCTCCGCTACGCCACCCTCGCGGGCGATCACGCCGCCAAGCTCTACGCCAATGCCGACGCCGTGACCCATTACACGAACGCGATCGACGCCGCTCGGCGGCTCGAGCGTTCGGAAGAGCAGCTCCGTCTGTTCCCAAGCTGCGGCCGGGCGTTTGAGCTCGCGGGGCGCTACGACGACGCGGTGGCCAACGACGAGACGTGGCGCGCGCTCGCCGAGGAGGCGGGCGACCGATCCGCCGTTCTCGGCGCCGATATGGCGCTCGCCACCCTGTTCTCGACGCCCACCCCGAAGTTCGATGCCGAGCGAGGTCGAACGCTCTCGGAACGTACGCTCGACCTCGCGCGCCAGCTGGGCGATCGGGTGGTCGAGTCCAAGGCCCTGTGGAACCTGATGATCCTGAAGGTGTACGGCGGTGGAGACCTCCACGAGGCCGTCGACGTCGGCGAGCGGTCGCTCGCCATCGCGCGTGAGCTGAACGCGCGCGAGCAGATGGCCTTCACGCTGAACGATCTGTGGCGTCCGTACGTCGCGATCGGTGGCCTGGGGGCGTCACGCGCGAGCCTGGAGGAGGCGCGGGGGCTCTGGCGCGAGCTCGGCAACCTCCCGATGTTGAGCGAGAACCTTGCCAGCTCGGCGTCGGTCGCCGGCCTCGCCGGAAACGACCGGGACGCGCTCGCCCTCGCCGAGGAGGCCCACGCGATCGCCCAGGACATCGGCAACCTGTGGGGCCAAGCGTACAGCCTGATGAACATCTACGGCATCTGCGTGGATCGCGGCGAGCTGGGGAGGGCCATGGCAATGATGCGGGAATGCATCGCGATCGCCGAGGCCGCCGGGTTCATCCCTCCGCAGGCGACCACCCGCGCCGACCTCGCGTCCGTCCACGCGTACCTCGGCGATCTCGAGGGTGCCCATGAGCTCGTGCGGGTCGCCCTCGACGTGGCGACGGAGAACCAGCAGATCGCAGTCCCATGGGTGATGGGCGCGAAGTCGGAGCTCCACCTTCTTGCTGGCGAGCTCGACCAGGCGGAAGCCGCCGTCGGGGGGAGCCAGGTGGAGCTGCTCCCGGATCCCCTTCGGTCCGCAGCCTCCATCCACGTCGCGCTCGTCCGCGGCCGCATCGCCTTGGCGAGAGGTGAGCACGCCCGCGCTGTCGAGATCGCCGACACGATCCTCGACCAGTTGCGTCGGCTCGAGATCCGGCACTTGGCGGCGGACGCCCTCTTGCTCAAGGGAAGGTCACTCGCCTCGGCAGGAAAGGCGGACGAGGCCAAACGCGTGCTCCGGGAGGCGCGGTCGGAGGCGGAGAGGCGCGAGTACCGGCGAGTTCTGTGGGAGATCCTTCGCGAGCTGAGCGAGATCTTGGGCGCAAAAGGGAACGCGGAGGCCAGAGAGCTCCGGGCCGAAGCCCGGCGCCTCGTAGCGCGGATAGCTGAAAGCGTGGATGAGGAGGAACTCCGATCGAGCTTCCTGGATCGGCCCGACGTGAAGGACGTGCTCTCCGGGCGTTGACCAACGGCAGACATCGGGGTTTCGGTGAAAGGAGGATGCCATGGCGATGGCCACGGATCCCGTCTGCGGGATGCGGGTCGATACTGACGACGCGGCGTCGACGGCCGAGTACGATAGGAGGACCTACTACTTCTGTTCTCAAGCCTGCCACGATGCGTTCGTGGCCGATCCGATCTCGTACGTCGCTTGACCCCACGTCGGGCATGGAGCGCGACGGGCTAACCGAAGGCGAACTCGCCGAGCGGGCGGGCACGAGCGTCGAACGCGTCCGACAGCTCGCGGACCTCGGGATCCTTGAGCCTGAGGGCGGGACGTTCCCCCGTCGCGACGTCATGCGAGCGCGGGTGGTCATGGAGCTGGAAGCAAAGGGCATAGACGCGGACGGGCTCGCCGAGGCATTGGCGTCCGGGCATCTGACTCTTGGTTACGTCGAGAGCGCAGTGCGTCGCTTTCCTCGCGTGGATCAGACGTTCGCGCAGCTCAGCGAGAACATCGGGATCCCCTTCGAGACCTTGCAAAGGTTCTACGTGGCCTTCGGTCTGCCGAGCCCGCATTCCGACGAACACGTGCGGGAGGAAGATCTCCCAGTGATCAAGGCCATGCCCGTCCTCTTTGGGGCTGGTGTTGGTGAGGGCGACGTGCTGCGTGCGGTGCGCATTTGGGGCGACAGCGCGCGGCGCGTAGCTCAGTTCCAGACCCACTACTTCCACAACACGATCGAGCAGCCGTTCCGACGCCGCGGCCTCCGCGACAACGAGGCGTTCGAAGCCGCCCTCCGCGAGGTCGGAGTTAGGATGGGCCACTCGGGCGAGCAGATGCTGGGCTGGTTGTTTCGACGTCACTCCGAGGCCTTCTTTAGCGAGCACCAGTTCGAGCACATTGAGACGGCACTCGAGGAGGCCGGGATACGTCAGAGGGCAGCTCGGGGGGTCGAGGCGGCCGTGTTCGCCGACCTCTCCGGCTATACGAGGCTGACCGAGGAGGCCGGTGACGAGGTGGCGGCCCAGGTTTCGCTGACGCTCGCGCAGCTCGTTAGCGAGATCGCGGCTCGGCACCGGGGCGAGGTCGTGAAGATGCTGGGCGACGGGGTGCACTTCCACTTCCGCGATCCGGGCGACGCGGTTCGGGCTTCCCTCGAGATCGTCGAGGACGTCCGCCCGCATGGCCTCCCACCGGCCCACATCGGCGTGAACGCGGGACCGATGATCTATGACGAGGGCGATTACTTCGGTCGGACGGTGAACATCGCTGCCCGGATCGCGTCGCAAGCCGCGGCCGGGCAGGTATTCGTCGGAGAGGACCTCGTCCGTAGCGTCTCGCCGAAGGGTTTCCGGGTGGTCGACCTGGGCGAGTTCGAGCTGAAGGGCATCGCCCGGCCCTTGAAGCTTTTCGAAGCCGTGCCGGATCATGTTGAGTGACGCGTTCCGCCCCTGACGAGGTGCTAGGTCATATGGGACTCGCTTCGCGCCTCCTGCGTATCCAGAAAGGTGAGGGTCGTGTTGCCGGACCGGTGGTCGCCCTGGCGTTCGTGGCGATGGCGGCGTTCACGGTTGGTGAGAGCGGGATCAACGCGCTGTTCTTCGATCGAGTGGGCGCACAGGCGCTCCCCATCATGTACCTGCTCCAGGGAGGGGCCTCGTTCGTCGTCATGCTCGCCCTCACCGGCACGCTGGGCAGGCTCGGCCCTCGTCGGACGTACCTCTCAGCTCCCCTCGCGCTCGGCGCCGTCCTGGTCGCCGAACGTGCATTGATCCTCACGAACGTCCGGTGGATCTACTTCGTGCTCTGGGTCACGGCGGCGATCGGGACGCTCCTGCTGGGGGTTTCGCTTTGGGGGGTCGCAGGCGCGGTCGTCGACACTCGGCAAGCGAAGCGATTGTTCCCGATCTTCGCGGCGGGCGGCATCCTCGGTTCGGTCATCGGGGGCGTCCTGACGAGGCCCCTGGCCCGGATGATCGGCGCCGAGAACTTGCTCCTGGTGTGGGTGGGCGGTTTGGGGGCGGCCTTCTTGCTCTCCCGCCTCGTGTTGGGGCCCAGGATGGCGTCGGCCGTGCGGCGCGTCGCCCGGAGGCGTCCGTCGGCGCTGCGCGACATGGCAGGCGCGTTTGTCTTCGTCCGCCGATCGCGGCTGCTTGTGTGGATGACCGTTGCGGCCGTCTTCTTCTCGATCCTGTTCTACTTGCTGTACCTGCCTTACGCGCGCGCCGCGAGCGAACGGTTCCCGAAGGCAGACGAACTCGCCGGCTTCTTTGGGTTGTTCTGGGCCGGCATCACCCTGGCGGCGTTCCTCATGTCGATGCTCGTGACGAACCGCCTCTTTGCGTGGTTCGGTGTGGCCGCGATGGTGATGGTCCTCCCCGTCCTCTACACGGCCGCCTTCGGCGTTCTGTTTCTCGCGTCAGGCTTCGTCACGCTCGTGGTGCTCCGCTTCGGGCTCGGCACGTGGCTTCAGGGGGTGGCATCGCCGGGATGGGAGACGCTGACGAACGTCGTTCCCGAGTCGAGACGGGACCAGACGCGGGCATTCCTGAACGGTGGCCCGACGCAGATCGGAACGGTGATCGCCGGCCTCGTCGCGATCATCGGGCAGAATGCACTGACCCTTCGCCAGTACGCAGTGATGGGGCTCGCCGCCGCCGTCTTGACGGTCCTCGCGACGATCGGCATCCGCCGTTCCTATGCAGGCGCGCTTGCGGAGGCGCTCCGCGCCGGGCGACCACAGGTATTCGAGCGCCCCTTTGCGCGGCATGCGCCCGTCGCACTGGTCGTCGATGCCGATTCGGCGCGGGTCCTGTCGGAATCAATGAAATCCTCGGATGTTCGCGAGCGGCGGGTCGCGTTCCAAGTCCTTGCCGATCTGCCGACGGAGCGCCGACCACCGGCCGTCGTGGATGGCGTCCACGACGAAGACCCAATCGTTCGGCTGGCCGCCATCCGGGCCCTCGAAGCCTCAACGCCGGGCGGGCGCGATGCGCTTTTCTCGTTGATCGACGACTCGGACGCCACCGTTGCGGCCGCCGCCGCCGCACGAGCACTGGACGTGACCGACGACGACCGTCCGGCGTCCCGGCTTCGGGTGCTGCTCGCGCATCCAGACGAGAGCGTTCGGCGCGCCTCGATCGAACAACTTGCGTTGGCCCCACCTGGCTGGGAGGCGTGGCTGGCCATCGAGCTCCTGTCCGACCCCGCCCCTGAAGTCCGTGCGACGGCGCTCGAGCGGCTTGCCGAGGCGGCGCCCGACCGCACGCTGGAACCGGCGCTCACTGGTCTCGCGGACCCCGACCCAGGTGTCCGGATCGCCGCGGGACGGGCGCTCGGCTCCGGAGGAGCGGATCGCCTGGAACATGTCTTGAAGGCGCTCGAGAGCCCCCGCACGGCGGAGGCCGCGGTCGAGGCCGTTCGCAGGATCCAGGTGAACGGCAAGGGCGAACGGGTGCGTGACTTCGTTCGGTCAGCGGCTGCGCGAGCCACTCGCGATCGCGCGCGCGCGATGATCACTCCGGCGGAGGACGACGCGTCGGGACTCCTCCGCGATGCGATCCTCGACCGCGGTCGTCGCATCGCCCGGTCTGGGCTGTGGGCTGCGACCATGCTGGGAACCAGGCGAGAAGCGATGGAGACCGCGATCGAGAACCTCGATGGCGGGTCGGCGCAGCTAGCCACCGCGCTCGAGACGATCGAGACGGCAGGCGATCCGGCGCTCGTCCGTCCGCTCCTAGCACTTTGGGAACCGGTGGTTCCGGCCGCGAGCAACCGCGAGTGGTTGTCCAGCGCGCTGGAGGACGAGGATCCATTCATCCGACAGTGTGCGGATGTCATCCTTGCCAGGCAAGAAGGAGGTTCCATGCCAAGTTCCGTCACCGCGCTCTCGGTGATCGAACGCGTCCTGTTCCTCCGGAAGGTGTCCTTGTTCGCAGATCTGTCTCCGGCGGACCTCGAGCGTGTCGCGCAACTGGTCGAGGAGCGCGGCTACGCCGATGGCGAGGTCATCGCCGCCGAGGGCGAAGTCGGCGAGGAGCTCCACATCGTGATCGAGGGCACGATTCGCGTGGTCCAGGGCGGAGAGGGATCCGAGCGCGAGCTTGCGCGGCGTAGCTCGGGGGACGTCGTGGGCGAGATGTCGCTCATCGCGCAAGCTCCCAGGATTGCGTCGCTCATCGCTGATGGTCCCGTCCGGACGATCCGGCTCGGCCGTCATGAGTTCGAGAGCATGCTTCGCGAGCGACCTGGTGTCGCACTCGCCGTCATGCGCGTCCTCGTCCAGCGCCTCGCCGAAGGGCGCCGCCCGGAAGCAGCGGGGTCGTAGACGCGACCCGACAACGCGGAAATGGGTTAGCGGAAGCGCCAGGCCAGGGCGACGGGGATCGGTGCCGCTCAGCCGCTCGCCACAGCGGCCTGGCGGACCAGCCGTACGGCTTCGCGGACACCTCCGGTCCAGGCTTCACCGTGTCCGGGGAGCACCAGGTCGGCGGGCACATCCTCGATCCGTGCCAAGGACTCGACCGCTCGGACTGCATCGGCCGTGAACGGAGCGATCCGCGGGCCCCTCGCACCCGTCGTCACGGCGTAGGTCGCGAACGCGTCGCCGATCAGGAGAACGCTACGCGTCGGGAGGTGGAGGACTGCGCAACCCGGCGTATGGCCGGGGGTGAGGATCACGCGCGGGCTCCCGGGCACGTCCAGGGTCGCACCGTCACCGAAGGTGGAGACCTCGCCAAGGTGCCGCGTGCGGAGCCCGCCGCGCAGGAGGGTGAACCAGAGGAACCCCATGAGCGGAGCGATCTTCGTCGGGCCATAGCCCTTCGCGGGGTTCGGTACCTCGCCACGAGCCAGGGCTGCGTCCGACTCGTGGATCGAGACGGGGATCTGCCGATCGACGCGGAGGCGCTCGGCAAAGCCAATGTGGTCGCTGTGCCCGTGCGTGAGGACAAGCGCGCGAACGTCCGCGATTGTTCGACCCATCGATGCGAGCTCGCGTGGGAGGTCGCCGTACAGCCCGGACACCCCGGCGTCGACAACGGTGACCTGCCCTGCCTCTTCGACGAGGTAGGCATTGATGATGCTTTTGTCCCCGATGCGGTGAATGCTTGGTGCCATTTCCATGCGCGACCCCCATCGATGGACGCCCTCAGAACGAGCAGCGGCGGTGGGTGGCGGACCGGTAGAGTTGCGCCGCCCCATTCTCCCGGCGGCGGGCGTTACCCACCCCCACGAACGGCCGCACGGCTACCCTAAGCTGCCGGCTCCGCCGAGAGCAAGCAGTCCGCGCCCGTGGTCTGCCATCCACTACAGCCGTTTCCAGTTTGTGGAAGAGAAGAGGTGTGGGATCGGTTGTCAGAGGGAACGAGATAGCCAGCAATAAATCCAGGGGCCATGACACCGGGGGGGCAGGGTGAGCACAAACGAGGAAGAGCTGTACGAAGGGCTGGGCATCATTGACGTTGGGCCAGGGATGAAGGAAGGCCGAAGCTATGCCGTGTCGTTCACCCTGTTCGTGGATGCAGTGAGCCCGCATGAAGCTTTCGAGCGAGCCATGCAGTTCCGCAACATCATCGGGACGGGTGACCCTGCTGAGGTCCGGAGTCTCCCCTTCAATTGGCACCTTCATGACGTAGAGGACCGCTGAAACCCGCATTCCCGAACTGCATCGTTCAATCCGCTCTGCCTCTCCTTGGGAGCAGCTGTAAGGGTGTAAAGCAATACCCACCGCTCATGTTGCCTTCTAGTGTTGAGTCCACACTGATCATGGTTTTGAATCGTCGATGGCGTTGACGGGCCGCGGCTAGGAGCTTGCTTACATGGGTACGCCATCAGAAGAGCTGTTCGGAGCCGGGCTGTGGAGTGAGCAGGCCGCAAAGGCCGCGCGCCGACGCCGCGGATTCGTTCTTCAGCGACGTCACGAAAATCGGACTCGATGGGTGACCATTCGGTCCTTTGCCAGCAAGTCCGAGGCGCAGACCGCTCTCGATGCTCTCATTGAGGATGGCAAGGACGCCGCGGCGTACCGCATCCGGAAGGAGGGTTAGGCGGTACCACTCGCTGGCGTGCTGTGTGAATGGCTGATCGCCCCCCAAGAGTCAGCGCTGGGAGGTCACCGGCAAGATCGCCCGCCAAGAGCTCTCCTTCGTCGTGGGGGTTCGCCGGGAATAGGGGTGAACGCGTGTCCGATCCGGCGTGAACCAGCCCAGATCGACATGGATCGTGCCCGTACCTGAGCGCATCTGAGGGCAAGGGAGCGGAGGTCGCGCAGCAGCGCGCGACGGCCAGCAGCGCTACGACCGCTCGCGCGACGGATCGGGCCGGCTGACAGATACAATCGACGCGATGGATGCCTTCACCTCGGTAGATCCTGACAACCAGGCGATCCGCAAGGTTCGCGAGCAGTCGATGCGGCTGTTCGTGGCGACCCTCGCCGTGTCCGGCGTCGCCCTCATCGTGGCGTTAGCCACCCTCATCGTCGGCGCCCTCGCTCTCGGGCGTCCGTAATCGCGCCCTGCCTCAGCATTCCGACCAAACACGTCGGGACCTTTGAGCCGCACCTGGTCTGCTTGTCCGTCGAATTTCGGTCTCTTCGTGGGCCCGTCAGCACGCCGACGTCCATGACGCGGTCTCTTCCAGCAAGAAACGCGATCAATCGCTTGAGGCGTAAGGAGATAGGGGAGGGCGAAACGCCGCCCCCCTTTCCGGGCAACCCTCGGGCTCGGGGCCTGGTCTTGGGAAGCACATTCCCGGGGGTTCGGCTCATCATCCAGTCGCCGAGGCGGGCCAACGAGGAGAAGATGGGGCATCCGGAAGGCGGGTCATGAGGCCTCTATCAAGTGAAGAGGTGGCGAGCCGGGCTGGCGTGGGGGTTGAGTATGTCCGCCGCCTCTCAGAGTTGGGCGCTCTGGAGGGTCGAGAAGACGGGTACGGCGAAGGAGATGTCCACCGGGTCGCCCTCCTCCACGCATGGGAGGACGCCGGTCTCTCTGCTGAGTCGATCCTCACCGCCGTCCGGCAGGGGGAGCTCTCGTTCTCCTTCCTCGAGACACCAGGGTGGGCGCTGCCCGAGCGCCCGGACCGCACCTATCGGGAGCTCAGCGAGCAACAGGGCGTTCCGCTCACCCTGGTCCTCGGGCTTCACGAGGCGATCGGGTTTCAGCCACCGAGCCCAGACGAACCCTTGCGCCAAGACGATCTGGTGATGGTCGAACTGGCACGCACGATCCTGGAGGCAGGAGCGTCCGAGTCGGCTGTGCGACGCGCGTTCCATCTCTACGCGGACAACCTTCGGCGGCTCGCCACAGCGGAGGCGGAGCTCTACCAGACGGAGGTGCAGGCGAGGCTCAAGCAAGAGGGTATGACTGAGGCAGATCTGATGAGGTACGGGTCGCAGCTTGGACAACGGACGGCCCCGCTTGTGCGCGGAACTCTCCTGGGGATCTATGAGCGGCATCGCCAGCACGTATGGACCGAGATCTCGGTCGCTCTCGCCGAGGCAGCGCTCGAGCGCGCCGGTCTGTACCAGCGCCTCTCGCGGCCTCCGGCCATCTGCTTCGTCGACCTCACCGGATATACCCGACTCACGGAGGAGCGGGGGGACGAGGTCGCGGCCCGCCTCGCGGCACGCCTCGCCGCGCTCGTCGAGGACATCTCCCGACGCCACGGTGGGAAGCCGGTGCGGTGGCTGGGCGACGGAGGCATGTTCTTCTTCAAGGAACCGACCGCGGGGATGGTGGCCGCCCTGGAGATGGTGGAGAGCGCTCCGGGCGCGGGCTTGCCGCCCACCCACATCGGCATCAACGCAGGCCCTGTGGTCACCCAGGATGGCGACGTGTTCGGCAGGACGGTCAACATCGCCGCCCGGATCGCAGCCCGGGCCGGGCCCGGAGAGGTCCTCACCAGTGCAGAGACGGTCGAGCTCGTGAATGATGCCCGGCTCCGATTCGTTCGCGTCGGGCCCGCCAGTCTCAAAGGGGTCGCCCTCCCGGTGACCCTCTACCGCGTTTCCGGCACGAACGCTGAAGGGTACAGGGACTCGGATTGGGCCCATGACTAGGCACTTTGGTGGAGCCCTATGGGGTGCATTTATTCGGTTCACCTCGTGAGCAGGCATTTTGGACCTACGCCGAACCAGAGGTCGGCTCGTCCGTGGAAGCTGCCGGGGTTCGCCGACGCACCAGACGGGACCCCACCTGAAGATGAGCGAATGGCGCTCAGGGTTGGCCCGCGAGTCCTCGATCCGACCCGGCCGAGTCGGGGCCTCATCGGGTTCGTTGACGACGACGCTTCCTTCATCGCGGGTCGCATCGACTCGCGGCTCGAGGACCGCGCTGGACTGGTCGGAACGGACTCCGAGCGCACGTAGAGAGGGACCGGATGGCGATGGTGGAGGATCCGGTATGCGGGATGCGCATCGATAGTGAAGAGGCCGTGGGGACCCTCGAGTACGAAGGGAAGACGGACTACTTCTGCTCGCAGACGTGCCATGATGCCTTCGGGACAGATCCGACTTCGTACGTGAAGTGAACGCGGCTGGTCTCTCCTGGCTCATCCACGCTGACGTTCAGGCTCGAACGTGACCTTGGACCGGTGATGGCTCCATTCTGCGCCGCTGTCGACTGGGTCGTCGCTCTAGCCATCGGGATTGAGATCGTCGCAGGGATCCACTTCCAGCCCTAGCCGTCGCCAAAGCGAGAATCGGCATCAGCTCGAACCACCTTGGTGTGCACGATGTTCCCCTGAAAGGGGAGTGGAGCGATGTTGTGGGCGAGCGTTCGACTTTCACGCCTCAAAGCGCGGCCAGCTCGGCGGGCTCGCCGCCGGCGAATCGACCATCGTCAGTGATCCTGCTCTCGCAACGAGTGGCGCGCATTCCCGACTACCATCGATTGGGCGCACTCAATGCCCGGAGCGCTCGCGAAGACGCGAGAGGTGGATCGAACACCTCATGACGGCGTAACCTCTCGGCATCTAGGCTGCGCCACGACCCAGGCGAAGGGGGCGATGGAGATGCCGAAGGTCTCAAGGGACAGCGCGCCACAACGCCAGGATGCTGGTCCGGTGGTGGATCTGCGCGACGAGCTCGACGGCTACACCGTGAGCTTCACGTCGGTCCTCGAAGACATCGACGCGACACTACTCATGAAGGGGCTTCCGGACGACCGCTGCCAGTGCCCGCATTGGGGGTACGTCTTCAAGGGCAGGATGACCGCTCGGTACGTCGACCGTGATGAGGTTTTCGAGGTCGGCGAGGCCTTCTACACGCCGCCCGGCCACATCCCGGTGGAGAACGAGCCCGGCACCGAGATCCTGTGGTTCAGCCCCAGCGAAGAGCTGCGCACGGCCGAGGCGGTCATGATGAAGAACATGCAGGCGATGCAGGAGGGCTCAACGTCTTGGGCCAGGAGGCGAGCGGGGAGCCCCTCCTCAGGCAGGAGGCCGTGTTGCATCCAGAGCACGCCTGCGGCGGCGCGGGTCGAGGCGTTGGACGGGAACCGCTCCCGACGCTTCGCTGGTGAATCTTGGCTGACCGGATCCGGGCGCAGGAGCGCTTGACCAGCGTCGGAAGTCGACCGCGGCACCTGATTCGTGACGGCACCGTGTACGCCGCGGGGCCAATACGGGGCCACTGGCCCACGCGACTCCGGAACATGGCCTCTGACCTGCGTAGTCCTGGCTGACCGGTGCGCGAACCGCCATCGCTCGGCGCTTCGGGCGACAGTGATTGGGGTGTAGAGGTCGCTCAGGCTGAGGCTCATTGCGCCTCACCCTCGGGCGGCCCTTGTGGCACGCTGTCGGCCAGCAGTCAGAGGAGGGGGAGCGTGCTAGGGCCCTCCACGTCGTATCCGCGACCCGGCGATCGCGACTTCTTCCGCGAGGTGGGTCCAGCCCGTCGTCGGTACCAGCTGTATGTCCCTACCTCCCACGGCGAAGACAGGTCGATCCCTCTCGTCCTCGATCTTCATACATGGAGGGGTACCGCGCAGATCGCGGAGCTCTTCAACGGATTCGCTAACGTTGCGGACGAAGCAGGCTTCGTCCTGGCTAGACCGGAGGCCGTGTCTCCCGGCGGGGACGCCCCACCATCCTGGAAGCTGTTCGAGGACGAGGACGCGTCCTACGTCGAAGCCGTCGTAGCGGATGTCCAAGCATCGATCAAGGTCGACCCGGCTCGGATCTACGCAGCCGGGATGTCGCAGGGGGGCCAATTCGCCATCGAGCTCACGTCCCGGCGCTCGGCGCCGTTCGCCGCGGTGGCTTCGGTGGCGGTCCTGGCTCATCCGGTGGCGCGCGCTCCGCGCCCAACCCCGCTGATCGCGTTCCTCGGCCGGAAAGATCCGATCTACGACCTGGGGGTCGGCCTGGACCCGTCTATCTTCGACGCTGGCGTGCTCAACCCTCCGCCCGGCGCCCGCCCGGGGCCGCTAGGACAGGAAGCGGGTGCCTGGGCGTCCGTGAACGGGTGCGGGGTGGACCCGGTGATCACCGGGTCGGTCGACGGGATCGAGCGGATGAAGTACCAGTGTCCGGTTGGCGTCGACATCGAGATCTTCATCCATGACGGAGGACATGTCTGGCCCGGCCCGTGGCTGGATCCGGACCTCGCGGACGAGCTCGAGCTCGGACCCGCGACCGCAGCCATCGACGCCACACGAACGATCTGGGCGTTCTTCGAACGGCATCCCCGCCGCGAGCGCGGCGGCCTGAACGAGTGATGAAGACTCGAACGAGCAAGCGCGACGGACATCGTAGTCCTAGCTGATCGGTACGCGAACCGCGAACTCGTCGTTCGTCCCGATGTGGTCGAGATCTGAGAGCCAGCATCAGCCGTTGAACGTTCAGCTCACAGCTCGGGTGACATCGGCCGACATCGATCCGACCTGGCGAGGCGCAGACGTGCTCCCTGCGACGCCGGACCACAGACGAGGCGTGGGCGGTGCTGGCGCCCTGTAGGTCCAGGCCGATCCGCCCGCTATCGAGGTCCGCGCCGCGTGAGACCCGGGTCTTTCTCCTCCTTTCCAGGACTGCGGGCACGAGGAGCCGGCGGTGCCTTCCCAGCGCCGCCGGCTCCTCCCAACGACCATCCGTTCAGTCCACGCCAATGATCCACGTGTGATCGTCGACCCACTCTGGGAATTTGTCCGTGACCTTGAGAACCCTCGAGAACTCGCCCGTCGTCACGTCGAAGACGTAGGCGCCTCTTCCTTGCCTGTAGGCGATCTTCGTCCCGTCGGGGGCCCACCGGGCGCTGAAGACGGAACCTCTCGCGGCGAGGCGCCGGGCATCGGTGCCGTCCGCGTGGGCGAGCCACATGTCCCCGAAGAACAGGTCCCCAGGGGAAGGCTTGTACTTGAAGTACACGATCGTCCGTCCGTCCGGCGAGAGGCGACCGCCGATGGCATCCCGGAGCACCAGCCTCGGCTTTCCGCCTGACGCAGGGACCGACCAGAGGCTCCACGACCTGTTGATGGCGCTGCTGCTGGGCTTGGTAAAGAAGACCGTCTGCCCGTCGGGGCTGAAGGTCGGGCCCATGTCCCACAGGCCCTCGGAGACGGGCTTGAGATGCGTCAGCTGGGTCGTCTCCCCGGTCGCCACGTCCACGAGGAAGAGGTCGCCCACATCGTTGCTGCCGACGCTGCCATAGGGTCTTACCTGATACACGAGCTGCGAGCCATCGGGCGAGAACTGCACGGCACCAAACGAGTCCTGTGCGGTGGCGGCGACGAGTGTACGAATGTTCGTGCCGTCGACATTCGCCACGTAGATGACCTCCCTCCCCTCCGGGTCGGTCCCCACGTACGCGACCATCGTGCCGTCGGGGGACACGGGGATGCCCGGGGATTCGTACCCGGGGGGGACGATGCCGGGCACGCGCGTCGCCTGCTTGGTCTCCAGATCGAAGAGGTAGACGCCCCGTTCCGACGGGAGCGTGGCGGGCTGCCCGGCCACCTTGTTCGTCTCCTTGCCCTGATCGGTCGCGTCCAATCCATTGAGCACGAACAATGCGGCGACGACGGCGAGCGCCGCCGATAGGGCGATCGCTCCGATCTTGCGGTTGCGAGTCACTCGCCGCTGCCGCCGCTCCTGTTCCTCCCACTCGTGGAGGTCGGGTTCGATCTTCCTTGTCGTCATCTCGAACACCTCTCTCAGCTCAGGCACGCGGGCCTCCCAAGGCTCGGAGAACGGCTCGGCCCTGGCTCGCCAGGGCACGGACGGTCGACGCGCGGACCCCGAGGATCCGAGCAGCCTCCTCCGAGCCGTAGCCGTACATGTCGAGCAGGACGAGGGCGGCGCGCTGGCGCGGCGACAGCTCAAGCAGCATCTGGCGGACGTCCTCCCGGAGGTTCACCTCGTCGAACGGGTCGATCGACGGGGCGAGCCCCACCAGCCTCCGCGCGGCCCGGCGTGCGGCGCGCGCCCGCATCCGGGACCCGTTGAGCGCCACGCGGAACAGGTACGCCCGAGGATCGGCCATCCGGCCGTGCCGGTCCCACCCCTGCCAGAGCTTCAGGAAGGCGTCCTGCATGAGGTCCGCCGCGTCGGCGCGGTTCCCGGTCACGAAGTACAGGAGCTTCAGCAACCCGGCGCGCTCGTCCGCGAAGAACGCGGCGAAGTCCGGGGGGCCCTCCTGCGCGGCCGGGAGCCGCACGACGTCGCCCTCTGCCTGCATCGCGTGTGAAATGCCGCCCAGGCGCCGAGCGCTTAGGGAAGGCTCAAGAATCCTCCTTCCCATCGGGCCCGCATAGACCCGGCCAGAGATCGATCTTCGGCCTGGAGACAGACTTCCGCTCATCCGTCCTGGAGAGATGCGGGTGACGGCGCGTGCATCGACAGGTGCGACGCGTAGGTCGCTACGGCGGGATTCGAGATTCGTCTGCCGGCCGGAGCACCGGTAGCCTTCGACGGTGCTGTGTGAGGCACGAGGTGGCTCTCGCTCACTAGCGGGCTGCTCCCTGAACGAGGGAACTGCCCTTCTCATCATTGGGAATGGACTGCGGCTTCTGCGGCCTTCTCACGATTCCGAGTAACCGGCGCGAGAGTTCACCGCATCCAGAGGCTGGATCGGGCGCGGGACTCGCTGGGCACAGGCTGTGGCAGCGGCCGGACGGGCGAGCTCAAGTCCCGCCGAGTCCCGCCCCCGCGTCTCAGGAGCCACTGAACACGAATCCGATCGGAACTGGGCGGGAGCTCCGCCGCGAGGGTTCCGCTGCATCTCCGGGACTCCACGGGAACCGCGGCATGGCACCTTCCGTATGGTCGGGACCGCGAACCGCCGGCGTGGAGGAAACGCGGAGTCCGACAGGAGACGATATCGACGAGATCCGATCGGAGGCCGAGCCTGAGGGCCGACTTCGTGAGTGACAGGCGCCCCGTGATGACGTGGACCAGGAGATCGAGCTGGCAGAGCCCAACTTCACACCCCTCGCCCCCGAGGAGGCGGCCGAGGCCGTCCGCCTCCTCGCCGCCCTGATCCGCGCCGTCCCTGTTCGACGCCCCGACTCCACGTTTCCTCCACGCCGGAAGTCCGCCTCCCGGGGGAACCTTGCCGATGGCTCGCCGTCGGTTCCGATGGACAGGGGCAAGGCCGCCTCACGCGACGACGCAGGTGTTAGGCCATGACCGGGCCTCCGGTGCGCGGCCGACGGTCCTCAGGACTGCTTCGTTCTTCCTCGCAGTCCCTCATCCCTTCGGCGGGGGCCAAAGAGCGTGAGCAGGCACGGAAGGTACGTACCGTCAGCAGACGGGCCGCGCTGGATCAGCTGTCGGGGACCGACCGGGAGATCGTGGCTGTCCTCTCCGAGCATCGCGTGGCGACGACACAGCAGATCGCCGTGGTGCTCGAGCTCCCCGAGCGCACGGCGCGGTACCGGCTCGACCGGCTCTGGAAGCTCGGGATGTGCGGGGGACGCCAGCCGTATGCCGACCAGGGCTCGGCGCCGTATCACTGGTGGCCCTCGCGCCTTGCCGACGCCTTCCACCGGGGCAGGGAGCTTCCCCGGGGAGGCGAGCGCGAGGAGCCCCAGGAACAGTTCCTGCGCCACGCCGCGGCGATCACCGGACTCTACGTGGCACTGGCGCGCCTGGCGCCCTCGCTCGGGTGGGAGCTGCTCGCGTTCTCTCGGGAGGTGGAGGCCCGGGAGGAGTTCACGCTAAAGGACCGGCAGGCCGCGATCGTGCCTGATGCGTTCGTCGTCGTCCGGGACGGCGAGGCCGAGTACCGCGCCATGGTGGAGATCGACCGAGGCACGATGTCGATCCCGCGCCTGTCACGGAAGCTCTCGCTGCACCTGGGATGGGTGGACTCGGGGGTCTGGTCCGAGCGCCATCCATTCGTGCCGGCGCTGCTCGTGGCGACGACCACGCCTCGGCGGGTGGAGCAGGTCGTGGCCAAGGCCGAGGAGCGGGTCCGGACCGAGTCCCGGGCCGCCACGACCCACTCCGGCGCCATGGCGATCGCCCACATGGTGATCGGCGCAACCGACTGCGTCGACCGCCCTGAGGCCGCCGTGGCGGATCCTGTGTGGAGGAGACGCGGAGGCTCGGGCGGGCTTCGCCTTGTCGATCTCCTCCGAGAGCCCTGGGAGCGGTGGCAGGCTGAGACGGCCGAGCAGGCCGCGGCGGCCGAGGACGCCCGGCGCGACCTGGAGGCGTTCCTTGGCTCCGAGAGGCTCCGGGAGACCCTGCAGAACCTGAACCGGAACTGGTCCGGAATCAACAGCCACGACGAGCACCTCCAGTCTCTGACCGAGAACGACAACACCACGTTGCGGCTGCTGCTGAACGGGACCGACCCAATGACCCCGCTCGAGCGTCGGGCCTGGGGGTTCTTCGCCCGTCGGACCGAGATCAACCGCTACCTGGGCAGGCCGATCGAGGTGTCCGAGCAGTTCCCGATGAGTTCCGAGGAACAGGAGGCCACAACCTCGCTCCGGGAGGACTGGTTCGCCCGTCAGCGGGAGCTCGTGGCCTCACTCCACGCCCGGTACCCGCACGTGCCGTGGGTGCTTCGGGCGATCCGCGAGCTCGATGCGGGCAAGCTGCTGGGCCACGACACGTGGCGCAAGCGCCACGACCGGACGAAGAGCGACCTCGTCGAGCTGAAGCGGCTGCAGGGCCGAAGTCTGGACTACCCGAAGTGGCGCGAGCATGAGGTCTCCCGGCGCCAGTGGGGGGCCAACGTCATCGCCCGCCACACCGCCAAAAGCAAGCTCCGGCTGGCCCGGGCGATCGACGAGGAGCAGCTGCGGGCCTGCCCGGAGTGCGAGCAGCTCGTGGTCCCCTCCAGGGACGACTACCAGTACCAGGCCGGCTACTGCCCGTTCTGCGGGAGTCGAGACAAGCTGCTCTCGATCACCGAGGCCGAGGAAGCCAGGCTCGTGGAGCCCGACGGCGACGGGTTTTGGCGCGTGCGTCACTGGCCGGTGCCAGGATGGGCGGAAGCACAGCCGGTGCCGCCGCTTGACCAGAACGATCACACGGACCAGGGGGAGCTTCAGTGAGGGTCGCCACCTACACCCGGATCTCCACCGACGAGGACCGCCAACCGTTCTCCCTCGGCGCCCAGGCTGAGCGCCTGGAGGCCTACGCGCGCTCCCAGGACGGATGGCGGATCGTGCGCCGGTTCACCGACCAGGCCTCGGGCGCCACGCTGGATCGCCCCGGGCTCCGGCAGGCGCTTTCCGAGGCCTCGGCCGGCGTGTACGAGCTGCTGCTAGTGCACCGGGTGGATCGTCTGTCGCGGAACGTCCGCCAGCTCGCGGAGATCGCCGAGAACCTCGACCGCTCGGGCGTTGCGCTTCGTTCGGCGACCGAGCCGTTCGACACCTCCACGGCCGCCGGCAAGATGATGCTGCAGATGCTCGCGGTGTTCGCCGAGTTCGAGCGAACGACGATCGTCGAGCGGATCACCGCCGGGATGGAGCGAGCCGCCTCCGAAGGTCGTTGGATCGTCGGCTCCACGCCTTTCGGCTACCTCCGAGATCGCGACAACAAGCAGATCGTGCCCGATCCGGCACGGATCGCCATCGTTCAGCGCATCTTTCGCATGTACGCGGAGGAACGGATGGGCGCCGAGGCGATCGCCCAGGTCCTCAACGCCGAGGGGCACCGGAGCAAGAACGGCGTTCCCTTCGCCCGGCCGAACGTGCTCTGGATCCTGCGCAACCCGGTGTACGTCGGCAAGGTCGCGTTCCGCGGGAAGGTCCATTCAGGTCGGCACGAGACCATCATCGACGAGCGGACCTTCGAGGCGGTCCAAGCCATCCTCGCCGAGCGAGGAGAGTCCCAGGCGCTCAAGCGCGGTCACCCAAGCGACTACCTGCTCTCGGGCGTGCTTCGGTGCGGACGCTGTCGGAAGGCCTACGTCGGAACCGCGGCTCATGGCAGGAGGAACCGCTACCGGTACTACATCTGCTCCACCCGGTATCGGTACGGCACGGGCGTTTGCGATGGAGACCGGCTCCCGATGGAAGCGCTCGAGGATGCCGTCGTGGAGCAGATGGCGGAGGTCTTCGGAGACACGGCCCTCGTTGGCGAGGCCCTGGCCGTTTCCAAAGCGGAGGAGGCTGGAGCCTCAGAGGAGTCTGCCCGAAGGCTGGCCTCGATCCAGCAACAGCTTGCAGGTGCTCGCAGGTCCCTCGACCGCTACTTCGGCGCCTTCGAGCAGGGGATCATGTCGGCCGCGGACTGCCAGCAGCGTGTCGACCGCCTGCGAGACCGGATCGAGGCGTTGGAGACGGAGCAGAGGGTGATCGCCGGAGGAGGCCTGGAGAGCCTCTCAGCGGCTCCCACGGCGGACGACGTCGCTGAGTGGGCCCGAGACCTCCGGTTGCAGTTCGAGAGCGCGACGCCGCAGCAGAAGAAGGCGCTCATCCGGCTCCTGGTGAGGGAGATCCGCGTTATGAGTCGGAAGGAGATCCGGCCGACGTACAAGATTCCAGCGCTGGTTCGCGCACCGGAGGGTCAAGTAGTCCCAACGGGATTTGAACCCATGTCTCCACCTTGAGAGGGTGACCCGGGCCGATTCCGTGACCAGCGACGGAGGCCGAAAACGGCCGCTGACCTGGTGTTTCGGTTCTCGGTCGGTTCTGATCGCTACCCCTCGTTTTTCGTCGTCGTGCGGGATCACGCTCGGATCGACAAACCCTAGCTACGTCGCCCTGGGACGGCTCCTGGGCTCCGCCCGGTCCCTCGTCGCGAGCCTTACTCCACGCAGTTGGGTCTCATCTCGAGCGCGCTCAGCGATGTCAGCGGTCCTCGAACAGCGAGCGCAGCGACTCGAGACGCTCGTCCCACTGGGCACCGACGTCAGCCATCCACGCCATCGCCTCGGCCATCGGGTGGGGCGTGAGGCGGTACCGGCGGCTGCGCCCCGCGGTGGTGGCCAAGACCAGCCCGGCCGTTTCGAGGGCATCGAGATGCTTGGCGACCGCCTGGCGGGAAACCGGGAGCCTGGCGGCGAGCTCCGTGACCGTGCTCGGCCCGTCGTCGGAGAGGCTCCGGATCACGGCGCGACGGGTAGGGTCGGACAAGGCCGAGAACACGGCGTCCACGCGGTATCGCTCCGTCACAACGCCCCGCCCGCTGACACGAGCACCGCGGGCTCCTCCGTGACCGTGAGGCGGGTGCCGGAGCCATCGTCCTCGAGCAAGAACGCAACCCGGGTGGCCTCGCCGACCTCGAGTGAGGGCCCCGCGCCGGCGAGCCGGCGCCAGCGGAAGACGAGAGCCCGCCCTGGTTCCACGAGTTCCACGAGTCCTCGGCGCATCGAGCCGTCGGGCTCCAGCACGATCAGAGCCCCGCCCACTTTTGGCTCGAGCTCGACCGCCTCGCCGAGCCAGGCCGAGAGCAGGTCGAGGGCCGTAATTGCCCGCCAGACCTCCTCCCGAGGGGCGGCGATCACCACGTCCCTCGTCACCGACCCGCGGTCGGTCACAGGCGATTCAAAGCAACCCCGGGGTTGCTTCGCCGCTGGATCGGTCGTACGCTTGTTCGCAACCGCACGGTTGCATCCTACCGGAAGGAGGGCGATGGCTGCGACGCTGATCCCCACTGTCATCGAGGAGACCAGCCGGGGCGAGCGCGCGTTCGATATCTACTCGCGCCTACTCCGCGAACGGATCGTGTTCCTCGGTGACCCCATCGACGACGCGTTGGCGAACACGATCGTGGCGCAGCTGCTGTTCCTCGACTCGGTCGAACCCGGCAAGGACATCGCCCTGTACGTCAACAGCCCGGGAGGCTCGTCGACCGCCCTGTTCGCGATCTACGACACGATGCAGTTCCTGAAGTCCGACGTCGCCACCTACTGTCTCGGTCAAGCCGCCTCGGCGGCCGCGGTGATCCTGGCCGCGGGGGCGGCCGGCAAGCGCTACGCCCTGCCCAATTCGCGCGTCCTGCTCCACCAACCGCACGGAGGGATCGAGGGGCAGTCGGCCGACCTTGAGATCCACGCGAAGGAGATCGTGCGCCAGCGACGGCGGGTGGAGGAGCTGCTGGCCGAGCACACCGATCAGGCGATCGAGCGGATTCATCAGGACACCGAGCGAGACTTCATCCTCGGACCCCAGGCTGCGGTCGAGTACGGCGTTGTCGACGAGGTCGTGGCTCGCCGGGCACTGATCGGCGTTCCCGAGCCCGTGGCGCTCCGGCGACCCTAACGAAGGGGTGAGCTCGAGCTCCCTCACCACGCGCCCGCGGTGCCGCCTCTCTCGTGGAGGAACTTGGGGCCTACATCGAGGAGGCGAGGGCAACCCGGCTCCCGATCTGGAGGACGCGTTAGCGCGGGAGTTTGTACTTCAGACCGAGGAATGGCTGGCCGAACAGTAGCCTACGGCTGCTTATTCCAGACCGCCGGCGGGGTGACTCCCGGATTGAGGAAATGATGGCCCGCGTGCGCGGGCTGTACAGAACGTCCGCGGACTGAACAAGCTGGTAATGCAGCTGGCAGAGGACTTGTACACGCTCCACAAGGACGAGAAGGCCACCCGCCGAGGAAAGGGAGTCAGTGAAGGTAAACGAGCACGACGACCGCTACTTCGGCAAGC
>WNFV01002617.1_pt1 | contig 23782 bp, 24 predicted proteins | sample 5400101 | NCBI WGS metagenome assembly WNFV01 (sample SAMN13153361, study PRJNA577476) | soil metagenome | isolation source: 115 cm soil or saprolite under grassland replicate 1 | place: USA:California | collected 2016-06-15 | reverse complement strand
TCTCGCTCTTCGTGTCGCCGGCGGCGACGCGATTCGCGATCACCCGCTTGATCTGCTCCGCGGCGGGTGAGCTCGACTGATCGAGGGTCGTCCCACACACGGGGCACATCACTTCGCCCTCGAGCTCGGCCTGCGACGGATGGCGGTCGCTCGCCCGCGCGACCGGCGCCAGGAGCAGCACGGCGAGCAGGACGACCGCGAGGCGTGTCACGACGCCGCGATCTGTCGCAGGTAGCGCGGGAGGTCCTCCTCGACGATCAGCTCGCCGACGACCTTGCCGCTCCTGGCGACGAAGAACATCCTCGGGATGGGGAGTCCTCCCCACTTCGACAGGACGTTGCCGTTGCCGTCGTGCACGCTCGGATACGTGATGCCGTACTTTCGCTGCCACCGCCGCGCGTCGTCGGAGAAGTCCTTCGTGTCGACGCCGACGAACGCAACGCGCTCGCCGTAGCGCTTCCGCGCGGATTCGAGCCGCTTCGACTCGTGAATGCAGGGGATGCACCACGACGCCCAGAAGTCGAGCACGATCGGCTTCTTGCCGCGCAGCGACGCCAGGTCGATCCGGCCACGCCCGTCGAGGCGCTCGAGGTCGAACGCCGGCGCGGTGGGATGCTTCCCGTCCTTGAGGGCCTGCGACACGCCCTCGGTGCTGTCACGTGCGACACGCCAGATGAGCAGCGCGAGGAGACCCACGACGAGTGCGACTGCAAGCGCCTGCGCCGTCAGCCTGGCCGAACGCGCCATCAGGCCGCGACGATGAAGACCGTCGTCCCGATCTCGACGTGGTTGAAGAGCCACTCGGCCTGCGGGATGTGCATCCGGATGCAGCCGTGCGAGACGGAATAGCCGATCGACGCGTCCGACGGCGTCCCGTGGATGCCGACGCCCGGGGCCGACAGGCCCAGCCACCGCGTGCCGAGCGGATTGTCAGGTCCCGGCGGGATCGGCTTCTGGCCCTCCGCCCACGGTGAGTCCGGGGGATACCACCACGGGTTCTTCCACTTGACGACGATCGTGAAGCGGCCGAGCGGCGTCGGATATCGACTCTGGCCCGTGGCCACCGCGAAGAAGCGCCGGTAGCGCATGCCGTCGTAGAGCAGCAGGCGGTTCGAGCCACGGCGGATGACGATCACCGGTCCGAAGTTCCGGCGCGTGACGCCGGGACGGACTCTCACGTAGACGAGTCGAACGGCGTCGCGCACGCCGCCGACGAGCGCCGCGGTGATGTCGCGCACCGCGCGGCGCTGCTGGAGCTTCCGGCCCACTCGCTCTTTGGAGAGCCATGGCCGGAGCTGGCGCAGAAAGAGCTTCGAGTCGACGGCCGGACGGTCGAACCGTTGCGCGAGCTTCGCGACGAAGTCCGCCGTCTTGGTCCCGGCGACCGCGACTCCGAGAGGAACCGGAGTGTATGGCGTCGCCGCCAGCGCCCGCTCGATCGCCTTGTCGATCACCGGGACGGCTCCGAGCACGTCGGGCGTCACGAGCACCCACGTCGAGCCGAGCTCGAGCTCGAGCGGAGCCTGGAATGCCTGCTGCACGGCCGTCGCGGCCGCCTCTGGCGTGAGGCCTCCGACCTCGACGCCGCCGATCGTGACTCCGAGTGGAATCGTCGTCTGCGGGTCCGCCGCCGAGGGCGCAGACGCGAGCACACCGGCGACGAGCAGGCCGGCAACGATCGAGAGCAGGAGGGAGACGCGCTTCACGTCTTCAACGTCGCAAAGATCCGAGGATCATTGGTGATGATACCGTCGGCTCCGTCGCGGACGAATCTCTCCGCGAGCCTCGGATCGTCGACAGTCCACACGTAGACGGCCGCACCGACCTCGTGAGCCCGGGCTATCGCCCTCGCCGAGGCGACCGAGTAATGCAGGGTCGCGGCACCTGCGCGGGCGCCGGCGAGCAGGACTGGGAGGCGGCGCGGAAGGGAAGCGCCGAGCGACGCGAGCGCTGCGCGCACGACCGGAGCGAGCGGTCCCCGCTTCGAGATCCCGAGCCGGTCGCGCGGGAGGGTGTACGAGCGCGGCAACTCCGGCTCGAGCTCGGCCACGCGGCGGAGCGAAGCTGCGTCGAACCCGCTCACCCACGAGCGGTCGAGCACGTCGTGGCGGCGAAGCGCATCGACGACCGCACGCTCGACGCCGCTTCGCTTGAGGTCGACCTGCAGTCCGATCCCCGGCAGCCGCTCCGCGCAGAACGCGAGCGCGTCGTCGAGCGTCGGGAGATCGGGCGCAAAGCCTCTCAGCGCCTCGAGCGTCCGGCGGCGGACGCGTCCGCGGCCCGCGCCGTGGCTCACCTCGCGCAGGTCATTGGAGTGGGCCAGCACGAGAGTGCCGTCTACGAGGTCGAGGACGTCGAACTCGAGCATGTCGCACCCGAGCTCGACCGCGAGCTCGAGCGCACGCAACGTGTTCTCGGGGGCGAGCGCAGATGCGCCGCGATGCCCGACCCGCGCGAACTTCCCGTCCGGACGGCGGAGCTCGATCAACCCGTCCGCCGGACGACCACGACCGCGCAGTCGTCCACGAGCTCGCCGTCCGCGAATGCCCGGCAGTCGTCGAGCACCGTCCGCGCCAGCTCGTCGGGAGGAAGCTCGCGCCCTTCCGAGAGCACTCGGTCGAGCCGCTCGACGCCGTAGAGCTCGCCTTCACGCCTAGCTTCGAGCACCCCGTCCGTGTAGAGCACGACTGCACCGCCGAGCTCGAGCTCCGCATGCACCTCGTCGTACCGCTGGCCGGATTCGATCCCGAGAACGAGGCCCCTGGCGTCGAGCGCGGCGACGGTCCCGTCCGGCGCAAGGATGCGCGGCGCTGGATGGCCCGCGCCCGCGGCCGCAACCTCGCCCTTGCGCCCGTCGATGACGAGATACACCATCGTGATGAACTTCCCGGGCGCGATCTCTCCGACGACGACCTCGTTCGCAGACTGGAGGAAATCGGCCGGCTCGGGATGCTCGCGCGCGAGGGAGCGGAAGACGAACTTCGCCATCGCCATGTCGGCCGCAGCCTCGATGCCGTGTCCCGTGACGTCGCCGAGCGCGACGGCGAGCCGACCGTCGGCAAGCTCCATGAAGTCGTAGACGTCCCCACCGACCTCGACGCGCGCCGAAGACTCATACGCGTCGCCGAGCACGAGGCCCTGAAGCCTCGGCACCGATCGTGGAAGCAGCGAGCGCTGCATCGTGTCCGCAAACTCCTTTTGCTGGTTGTACAGGCGCGCGTTGTCGATCGCGAGCGCGGCCTGCCCGGCGATCGCCGTCGCCTGCTCGATCGTCTCCTGCGTCACGGGCGAGCCGGGTCGAGTCGAAAGGACGGTCAGGGACGCAAGCACCTCGGCCGGAGTGGCGATCGGAGTCGCGGCACCGGTCCAGCCGCGCTCGAGGAAGGGAAGGAGAGCGCTCGCCGGACGTCCGATCTGTTGAATCGTCTCCGCCGTGAGCTGGAAGGGCTTGGCGAGCCGGAAGAGGCGCTGGATCGGATGCGCGCCGAAAGGCTGCGGGCGATAGACGATCGGGCGGACGGGTTCCTCGAGTCGTCGATCGGCGACCTCGAGCGCACGGGGGACGAGCAATTCCCGCCGCTCGTCCGGCATCCCGATCACAGCGACGTCGACGTCGAGGACGTCGACAACAGTGCTCGCCACCGCCTGAAGGGTCGCGTCGAGCGAGAGGCTCTGCGCAAATGAACGGGAGATCTCGTACAGCGCGCGCACCCGCTTCGATGCAGCGCGCTCCGCTTCGAGCGCACGCTCCCGCTCCTCGCCGAGATGCTTCGCGCGTTCGTGCAGCTGGGCGTTCTGCACGGCGACCGCGAGCTGTGCGGCGAGCGCGGACACGAGCTCCGAATCGCTTTCCGTCAAGAGCCGGCCGTTGCCGGGGAAGATCCCGAGCAGTCCGATGACCTCGTCCTGCGCCAAGAGCGGCACGGCGATCGCGGCTTCGATTCCCGATTCGGCGGCGGCATCCCCCACTCCCACGAGCCGCGGGTCGTACGCGACGTTGTTGATCACGAGCACTCCTCGAGAGCGGAAAGGCCCGAGCGCGAGCTCCAGGAGCCGGTCCGCGAGCCGGACGTGCGGGCCCGCCAGGCCGAGGCCTGCAGCGGCATAGAGCCGGCCGGCGTCCCGAAGGTAGACGGCAAGTCGATCGACTTCGAGGAGCTCCGCGACTCGCGCGACGGCGGTCTCGAGGGTATGTGCGAGCGAGAGCTGCGAGATCGCCTGACCGACGACTGCGAGCAGCGAACGCGTGCGGTCCAGCTCGAGCGCGACCGCTCGCGCCTGGATGCTCGTGCGCAGCGCGTGCGCCGCGCGAACACCGAACGTGGACAGAATGCCGAGCTCCTGTTCGCTCGGCGTGTTTTCCCGCGTGAACAGCAGCTGGAGCACGCCGACCGGCGGCTGTCCGAGCGGGAGCGCGGCCGACACGCTTGCTCCTCCCGGAAGACCTTCGAGCTCCTCGACCGCAACCGGCTCCCGTCCGAGTAAGGCTCGCTCTGCCGTCGCCGCCGCAACGGCCAGCTCCGCGTGACCCCCGCGCGACCCGAGCGACGCGACGAGGTCGAGCGGACCGTCCTCGTCCCGCCGCCAGAGCAGCCCGGAGACGGCGCCGATCGCCTCCGCCGCGAGCTTCGTGACCTGCTCGGCGGTCCTCGACTCGTCCGAACCCGCCGCCAGGGCGTCGCCTGCGAGGCTCAGCACCGTCGTCGCGTCGAGCGCTCGGCTCGCCGACCCGTCGGGGCCGAAGGCGCGGATCGCCAGGGCCGCCTGGGCTGCGGCGAGCCGGCCGAGCCGGCGCTCGTCGTCGTCGAAGGGGAGTTCGGTTCGCATCAGCTCGAGGCTGCCGCGGATGCTGCCGTTCACGTGCACCGGCAGGAGCACGACGAAGGGTGCGTGCACCCGCTCGGCGACGCGGCGTACGCCTTGCGGGAGCCTGTCGAGGTCGGCCTCTTCGTGCTCAGGTAGATCGCCCAGTGCGAGGTGCGAGCCCTCGAGCTCCGCGGCAATCGCTGCGGAGCCGGCCGCGACCGCACTTGCGTTCAGCCGGCCGCGGGCGTCGTCGACGACTCGAGCCACGACGACGTCCGCTCGAACCGCGCGCAGAACTCCTTCGGCGACGATCTGCAGCGCCTCCGACAGGCTTCCCGCCGACCCGAGCGTGAGTCCCACATCCGCGAGCGCGTCAAGGCCGCTCTCGCCGAGCTCGGCCCCCCGGTTTGCTGGACGCGAAACCATCTTCCCGACCCGGAAGAAGTATCGTCGAAAGCGGTGAGTTCTACCTAGTGCGCCTCTAGACTCCACGCATGGCCCAACCCGCCCGCCGCGTGGTGGCTCCTCCCGAGGACCCGCCGGTCGACCCCGAGGCGATCGACCGCGCCTACCACTACCACCGCGCCCGCCGGAACGCGCGCGTGCGGCGCAAGCGTGAGAAGGCGCGTGCGCGGCTGCGCTTCGTGATCACGTTCACCGTGCTCGCCGGCCTCGCGCTGTTCCTCATGCTCACGATTTGGCATGAGGTGCAAAAGGTCTTCGGTCTTTAGCGGCCGACCGAAAGCTTGCGCTTGCGCTCGGATCTGGTGTCGCCCGCTTCGCGGGGAAACGTGCGCGGGCAAAGCCCACGCACTCCTAGGGGCTCGCGGCGAGCGCAGGTTGACTTCCGCGCAGGTGCCGGCGCTGAAGCGTCGCCACCTGCGTCCGTTCGCCTCCCGCCAAGGCCGCTTCGCGTGCCTTAACGTCCGGCTTGGGCCGTCGGGCTGGGCGCCGGTTTCGAACCGCGCTTTAGAGCGGCGTCACGTTATGCGTGAACGGATGCCAGGCAGTTTGCTCCCATGAGGTGCCGCCGCACATCGGGCAGAGGGGTAGGGCGCGGACGATCGTCACGCCGTAGCCGCACTCCGCACAGTGGAATTCGCCCTTGACGGATTCACCGGTGACCCGGAATTCGACGTAGTCGTCGGTCGTCGCCGACGACGTACCTGTCTCCTGCATCATCCTGACCCCCTTAGAGTATCCGCTCCGCCCGTGACTCCCAGATCCTCCTCCCCGGCCTGATAGCGTGGAAACCCCGGACCCCCATCCGCCTCCTGAGCCCGACGAAGACGATTGGCTGCTGGCTCCACAGCCTCGCCCGGGCCGATCCTTCGAGGAGATCTGGGGCTGGGGGCACCGCCTGACCTGGGTCTCCGGGCTGATCTTGACCCTCTCGTCCTTCATGGATTGGTACGTGGGCTCGGGTGAGGGGCCGACGACAAGCGTGATCGGCTGGCACACCGGTGCGCTCGGAAAGCTCGTCTTCTTCATCGGGCTGGCCGTGCTCGCACTCGTGGCGCTGCGGGAATCGGGGATCGAGCTCCCGGCCACGGTTCCGGAGAGCCTCGTCGTGATCTCGCTCGGCGCGCTCGCAACCGTCTTCGTGCTGATCCGCCTCATCGACGTCCCGGACGAGTTCTTCGGCTGGCGCGGCCGCGGGATCGGCATCTTCATCAGCCTGCTCGCGTCCCTGCTGGTGATCGCAGCCGGACTCCTCCGGGCCGGGGAAGAGCTATAGCTCTTCCCCGGATGACGCACGCCGCTTCGCGGTAAACGCGCGCGGGCAAAGCCCGCGCGCTTCTCTGGGGCGCGGCTGGCGCAGGTTTCCTTCCGCGGGCAGCGGCGCTGAAGCGTCGCCGCCCGCGTCAGTTCGCCTCCAGCCAGTGCCGCTTCGCTCGCACTGGCTTCCGGCTTAGGTGTTTGTGCTGGCCTCGTTTGTGCTGTCCTCGCGGATGACGCGCATCCGGCGTCGAACGAGCAACCTGAGTGCGAGTGCGACGAAAATTCCTAGAGCCGCCCCGCCGAGGATGTCCAGGGGGTAGTGGACGCCGTCGTAGACGCGGGAGAATGCGACCGCCGCCGCAAGGACGAAGAGTGGCGCGCCGAGCCGCGGGAACGCGAACGTGAGAATCGTCGCCGCGGCAAAGCTCGTCGCCGCATGGCCCGAGGGGAACGACGCGTCGTGGGGCACGTGGACGAGCGGTTTCGGCTCCGCGTAGCGAAGCGGCGGGCGGTCGCGATCGAACAGGGCCTTCAGGCCCATCGAGGACCAGTCCGACACGGCGACGGCGAGGAGCGTGAGCCCGAGCGTCCCCCACCGCCGCCAGAACGCGCACAGCACGAGCGCGATTGCGATCCAGAGGAGCCCGAGCCGTCCCGCGTAGGAAAGCCCTTCGAAAAACGGATTCAGCCACCCGGCGCGGTGGTGGACGATCCAGCGCTCGAGGTGGCGATCGGCGGAGATCAGGCCGGGACGATCTGCTTCGTCTGCTCGATCAGCGCCCGCAGGTCGAACGGCTTGCCGACGAAGGCCTGGGCGCCCCGCTCCTCCGCCTCATGACCGACGTCGAGCTGGCCGCTGAACATGATCACGGGTATCGAGCCGACACCGTGACGTTCCTGAACCCGACGGAGCATCTCCCACCCGTCGACCTGGGGCATCATCACGTCGAGCAGGATCAGGTCGGGCGCATCGTCCTCGAGCGCGGCTAGGCCATCCTCCGCGTTGCCGGCCTCGCGCACGGCGTAACCCTCCATCTCGAGATTGATGCGGACCACCTCGCGAACCTGGGGGTCGTCGTCCACGAGCAGGACGAGCGGCCCACGCGCAGGCTTCCCGGGCCCGGAGCGTTCGAGGAAGGCGTCCAGGTCGGCCCGCTTGTACCGGCGATGACCACCCGGCGTATAAAAGGCAGGGACACGCCCGAGATCCGACCACTTCCGGATCGTGCTCTGGGCGACGCCGAGGTACTTCGCCGCCTGGCCGAGCGTGAGCCATTCGCTCTCGCCGGCGACAGCCCTGCGCGGTTCTCGGGTCGCCATCCCGCGAATCTACCCAAATATGCGCCTTCTTGACACCCTAGCTCGCTAGGGAGTGACAGTGGAGGCCGGATTTCCGCCGGTCGGGACCCGCAAAGTGCGCTCAAAAGTGACCGTGTTGCCGGGCTTCGGGTTGTCGTGGAGCGCCTGTCCCAGGGCGACACCGAGCGCGAAGACGAGGAGCACCAGCGCGACACGGATTCCCCACCGCATCAGCTCTTCGCGGCGACGGCGCCGGCGGCGGTGATGACGCTCGACCGGGCTGAGCGCGGTCACGGTCCGTAGTCGACGGCGCCACGCTGGTACAGGTAGAACGCCGCGTCCTGCACCATCGCCAACGTACGGGGCCAGCCGGGTGTCGCCGCCTGCTCGGAGACGACGTCGCGCGCCCACGCGTCTGCCCGCTCGTAGACGCGGGCGAGCTCGTCGAGGGTGAAGGTCTGGCCGATCCGGCGACGGAGCTCGTCGCTCACGACCTCGAGCTGCTGCCGCAACCGCTGGCCGGCGGCGGGGTCCCGAGACGCCGTTTCGAAACGGCGGTAGCCGTCCTCCCACTCACGCCGTACGACTTCGACGATCGCCACAAGCGCCCGATTATCCGTTACTCGCTGCAGCAAACAGGGGGCCAGAGCGGTTCGAGCTCGGCGACGATGCGCTCGCCGAGCTCGTACCCAGGGCGCGCGAGCGCGAATGCGACGTGGGCGTGCAGACACTTGAGGCTGCCCGCGCCCGGCTGCGCGCCGCCGACTCCGAGGTCGAGCTCCGGCCGCAGCTCACGCTGCTCTGAATGAGCACGCTCGAGACTCGCACGAAGCTCGGGATCTTCGGCGGCGGCGCGCGTCCAGCGCTCCACGCCGCCGGCCGCTTCCAGCCGCGAGACGGCGGCGACGAGGTGCGGACACGTCAGCCAGAACGTGGTCGGAAACGGCTCGCCGGAATCGTCCAGAGCGCGTTGCTCCGTCACCGCCGGCCGGCCGAACGGACAGCGAACGACGACGCGCCGAAAGGCGCGAGGCGGCCGGCCTAGCTGACGCTCGACGATCGCGCGGTCACTTTCCATCACCGTTGATCGTAGAGTGAGCGCGTTTCCAGGCCTGGATGCCCTTCACGATGAAGAGGTGCTCGCCGGGCCGGACGTAGCCCAGCCGGCGGGCGTCTCGCGCGAGCGTGCCGAGGCTCGTCGACGCGGTCAGCCGCTGCTTCAGCGCCTTTCTCTCAGCCGCGAGCTGCGCCACCTCGGCGCGCCGAGAAGCGAGCTCGTCCCGGGTCTCGACCCAGCTGCGCAGCGGGTGGTAGTACGCGTAGCCGATCAGTCCGATCAAGATCACGGCAAGCCAGCGGCGAGCCAGGGTGCCGAGAGGTGGACGACCGGACCGAGCGGCGGCCATGGCCGCGGTTTCGGCAGGCGGGCGTCGTTCCCTCTACCTAGACCACGTCGACCTTGATCACGTTCGTCGAGCCCGGGATGTTCACCGCGGTGCCGGCGGTGATCACCACCGTGTCGCCCGGCTGGACCAGCCCGCTCGTCTTCGCCGCGTCGAGCGAGCGGCCCCAGAGATCCTCGACGTCCTTGCACTCGGGGATCCAGATCGGCGTCACTCCCCACTCGATCGCCATCTGGTGAACCGACCAGCGTTTGTGCGTCAGCGCCAGGATCGGGCGCCGCGGCCGGAGGCGCGCGACCGCGGAGGCGGTGCGCCCCGTGAACGTCGGAACGAGCAGCGCCGACGCGCCGAGCGCCTCGGCGAGGTCACAGGCGGCATTCGACATCGCGTTCCCGATCGTCGGATCCTCGATCGCCTCGGGAATCTGGTGCCGGTAGCCGAGGGTCGGCTCGACGACCCGCGCGATCCGGTCCATGGTCTGCACCGCATTCACCGGGTATTCGCCGACGGCGGTCTCGCCCGAAAGCATGATCGCCGAGGTCCCGTCGAGGATCGCGTTGGCGACGTCGCTCGCCTCCGCGCGCGTCGGCTCCGGATGGTGGATCATCGACTCGAGCATCTGGGTCGCCGTGATCACCGGCTTCCCTCGCTCGAGCGCCTCGAGAATGATCCGCTTCTGCACCAGCGGCACGAGCGCGGGGCCGATCTCGACGCCGAGATCCCCGCGTGCCACCATCACGGCATCCGCCTCGGCGAGCACGGCGTCGAGAGCGTCGACGGCCTCGGCCTTCTCGATCTTGGCGATGACGTGCGCCGGCGACCCCTCCTGTTCGAGCAAAGCCTTCAGATCGCGGACGTCGGCTGCCGAACGGACGAAGGAGAGCGCGATGAAGTCGCAGCCGAGCCCGAGCGCGAACTCGAGGTCCTCGAGGTCCTTCCGCGTCAGCGCCGGGATCGGGATCGGGACGCCGGGAAGGTTGACGCCCTTGTGGGCGCTGACGCGACCGCCGACGACGACGCCGCAGCGTACGCGCCCGTGCTCCACCTCCTCGACGTGCAGCCGGATCAGGCCGTCGTCGATCAGCACCTCGTGGCCCGGACGCAGGACCTCGCCGATCGCCGCGGGTGCGATGGGAAGCTCCCCGTCCTTGCCGTTGACACCGACGACGACGGTGATCTCGTCGCCCTGAGCGAGATTCAGCGGGCGGGAGAGGTCGCCGACGCGGAACTTCGGACCCTGGAGGTCGCCGATCAGCGCGAGCGGACGGCCGACCCGCTCCTGGGCGTCGCGAACGAGCGTCGCACGCATGGTGTGGTCGTCGTGCGTTCCGTGGGAGAGATTGAGCCGGGCGGCGTCCATCCCCGCGTCGACGAGTGCGTCGAGCATCTCCGGGGTCGAGCAGGCGGGACCGATGGTCGCGACGATCTTCGTGCGGCGCGGCGACACGGCTGCCATGAATGCAGAGTACCCCCGTCGTCCGTCAGACCCCCCGCGAAAGCTGTGCTTTCGCGCGGATCTGGACCGCCGCTTCGCGGGAAACGCGCGCCGGCAAAGCCGCCGCGCTTCTGCGGCTGGTGGTCGATTGGTCGTGTCCGCGGACGGTGGCGCCGAAGGCGTCCCCGTCCGCGTGAGTCCGCCGCCAGTTAGTGCGGCTTCGCCTGCACTAACTGGCGGCCTCGGCCTCGCTGGTGTTCACAGGGATCGAAGGCTTGCGGAAAAGGGATTCCTTTCTCGCCGAAACGCCCCTACTGTGAGGCGATGCAGAGACGCGATCGCCTCCTCGCGTCGCTCGCCTTCTACCTCCTCTTCCTCGGAGGAGGCGTGGCGGCCGGTTTCTATCTTCCGTCGAGCCCGCTCGCGGAGAAGTCTTCACACTCTTCCGCAGCCTCAGCACAAAGGCCGGTACTTCGGTGGATCGATTGCTCAGATCGCAATGTCAAAGGAACACGTTACGAACGAACCTGCCGCGCGCTTGGCAAATCTCTTCGCCAGTCAATGAAGCCGTGAGCTATCTCTCGAATCGCGGAAACGCCTCCCAACCCAGGTAGACGGCAGCCTCCCCCAGCTCCTCCTCGATCCGGAGGAGCTGGTTGTACTTGGCGACGCGGTCGGTCCGGGAGGGGGCGCCCGTCTTGATCTGCCCCGTGCCGGTGGCGACCGCGAGATCGGCGATCGTCGTGTCCTCGGTCTCGCCGGAGCGATGTGAGATCACGACCGCATACCCGTTCGCGCGCGCGAGCTCGATCGCCTCGAGCGTCTCGGTCAGCGTCCCGATCTGGTTCACCTTCACGAGGATCGCATTCGCAACCCCCTCCTCGATCCCGCGCCGGAACCGCTCGACGTTGGTGACGAAGACGTCGTCGCCCACGAGCTGGAGGCGACCGCCGAGCCGCTCGGTCAGCGTCTTCCAGGCGCCCCACTCATCCTCGGCCAGACCGTCCTCGACCGACACGACGGGATAGCGGTCGGCCAGCGTCGCGTACAGGTCGATCAGCTCGTCGGCGCTGAGGATCCGGCCGACCCGATCGAGGTGATAACCACCATCCCTGTACAGCTCCGTGGACGCCGGATCGAGGGCGATCGCGACCCGGTCGCGATGGCCGACACGCTCTGCGGCCTCGAGCACGGCTTCAACGGCAGCCTCGCTGGACTCGAGATCCGGCGCGAACCCGCCCTCGTCGCCGACTCCCGTGGCCAGGCCGCGCTCGTGGAGCACGTCCTTCAGCGAATGGAAGACCTCTGCGCCGACCCGGAGCGCCTCCGCAAACGAGCCGGCACCGGCGGGAACGACCATGAACTCCTGGAGGTCCAGCGAGTTCTGCGCATGGGCGCCGCCGTTGATCACGTTCATCATCGGCACCGGCAGAACGTGGGCGTCGACGCCGCCGATCCAGCGGTAGAGCGAGACACCCGCGTGCGCGGCCGCAGCCTTCGCCGCGGCGAGCGAGCAGCCGAGCACCGCATTCGCTCCGAGCCGCGACTTGTTCTTCGTCCCGTCGAGCTCGATCAGCGTCGTGTCGAGCGCACGCTGGTCCTCCGCGTCGAGCCCGGTAACTGCGGGCGCGATCTCCGTCTCGACGTTGCGAACGGCATTCAGCACGCCCTTCCCGCCGTAGGCGCGCCTGTCGCCGTCGCGCAGCTCGACGGCTTCGAACCGACCGGTGGACGCACCGGAGGGCACCGCCGCCCTCCCCATCGCGCCCGACTCGAGCTCGACCTCGACTTCCACGGTTGGATTGCCACGCGAGTCGAGGATCTGGCGCGCATGAATAGCGGCAATCGTGGAGCCGGTTGTCAAGCCACTCCTTGTAGCTCTCGCGGGGGTGGTGTTGGCATGGCGAAGCGTCCCTTCGGCCTAACTTTGACGCGTAGCGTGGCTCATTCGAACTCGACCTTCGCGCGGTCGAAGTAGCGATCCTGCTCTTCGAGCTCCAGCTCCGCGAAAGACTTTCCTTCCTCCGCCGCGAACCGCTCGGCTCGCTCGACCCGGTCGACGAAGCGCCGCGTCATCGTCCGCAGCGCGAGCTCGGGGTCGACGTTCAACCGCCTCGCGACGTTGACGGCGGCGAAGAAGACGTCGCCCAGCTCCTCGAACACGTGCGGGTGCGGCTCCGTCTCCGGTGCCGTCTCTCCGGCGTCGGCGAGCGCTTCCTTGAGCTCGCGCACCTCGTCGTCCAGGTCGGCGAGCGCGCCGGACGTCTCGGGATACTCGAAGCCGATTGCCGCCGCGCGACGTTGAGCCTTGCGCGCATAGAGCAGGGCGGGCAGCGATTCCGGCACGTGGTGGAAGATTCCCTCCCGCTCCTCTTCCGTGCGCTTGATCTCGTCCCAGCGCTCGCGGACCCGGCCGGCGGTGCGCGCCTCTGCGTCTCCGAAGACGTGTGGATGTCTGCGCACGAGCTTGACGTGGACGGCGCGCGCGACCTCCTCGAGATCCCCCGAACCCTTCTCCGCGAGGAGCAGGGCAAGGAAGTACACCTGGAAGAGCAGGTCGCCGAGCTCGTCTGCGAGCTTCGCGTCGTCTCGACCCATCGCCGCGTCCGCGACCTCGTACGCCTCCTCGACCGTGTGCGGCACGATCGTGCGCTCCGTCTGCTCGCGATCCCACGGGCAGTCGCGGCGCAGCCGCTCGGTCAGCGTCTGGAGCTCGACGAGCGCCTCGGCGAGGCTCAACTTACTGCGACGTTGTCGTCGTCGAGCTCGTCAGCGTGGCGCAGGGATCCGGGTTCGGCTGGTAGCCGACCTGGTACTTGATCTTCGAGTTGCAGTAGTCCTTCTTCGTGTCCTCGACCCACTTGGTCATCGCGTCGTTCTTCCGCTGCTGCCCGAGCTGCTGCTTGATCGAGGCCTCCACCTTGCTCAGCGGCGTCGTCTGCGCGGCCTTGATGTCGGAAAGGGCCTCGATGATGTGATAGCCGTACTGCGTATGGATCGGCGGCGAGAGCTCGCCTTTCTTGAGCGAGAACGCGGTCTTGTCGAACTCGGGGACAGTCTGTCCCTTCGACACCGTCAACTTGCCGCCGTTCGACGCTGAGCCTGGGTCCTTCGAATACCTCTTCGCGAGCTTGGCGAAGTTCGCGCCCGCCTTCAGCTGCGCGTAGAGGGTGTCGGCCAGCGCCTTCTTCTGGACGAGGATGTGACGCACCTCGCGGCTCTCGGGCTGGCCGTACTGCGACTTGTGGCTCGCGTAGTAGGACTTGATGTCCGACTGCGACACCTTGATGTCGTCCGTCACCTTCTTGAAGAGCTCCTCGGAGATCAGCGACGAGCGCACCTGCTCTTTCGCCTGCTCCTCTGTGAGTCCCTGCTGCTTGAGCGTCTTCTTGAAGCGCTCGTCACTACCGCCGTAGAACTGCTTCTTCAGCTTCTCGATGCGCTTGTCGACCTTCTCGTCCGTGATCTCGATGCCCATGTCGTCGGCCTCTTGCGCGAACTCGGCCTGCTGGACGAGGAACGTGATCGCCTGGCCCTTGAGCTGCTCGTACTCGGTCGTGCCGGGCTTCGGGAACGGCCGCTTCTGCGCGTCGTAGCTCTTCTTGGCGCGCGCCATCAACGACTGGAACTGCTCCTTCGTGATCTCCTGCGAGCCGACGAGCGCCACGTCGTCGGTCCCGAGCGTCGCGCTCGACGTGCCGCCACAGCCGGCGGCCACGAGCGCGAGCGGAATGAGTGCGAGAAGGAGAGCTCGTTTCATGGAAAAAGCGCCATTTGCAGCGGTTTTACTCACGCTGCCTGGCGCGCGGCCAGTATAGCATCGACAAGTCTGAGCGCCTGCGGAAAGCCCTCTTCGCGCAGGCTGACCTCGCGATTCGCCGTCGTGTAGACCGCGGTGTCGACGCGCCGGCGCAGGTCGCGCAGCTCGGCCGAGCCGAGCACCATCTGTCCGACACTCGCCTTGCCGCCGCGGAAGACGAAGTAGTCCGCGCCGGCGCGCGCGAGCTTGAGCTTCGCCTCCTGAATCAGGAACAGGTTCTCCACCGGCTCCGGGAGAGGACCGAAACGGTCTTCCGTTCCGGCCTGCAGCTCGCGCAGCTCGTCCTCGTCCTCGGTCAGTGCGAGCCGGCGATGAAGGTCGATCTTGAGCGCTTCGGATGCGATGTACTCCGCCGGCACGTACGCGTCCACCCGGGCGTCGACGCGGACAGGGCGCGCCGCGACGCGCCTTTCGCCCGAGAGCTCCGCCACCGCCTCCGCCAGCAGCTCGACGTAGAGCTCGAAGCCGAGCGCGGCGACATGTCCGGACTGCTCGTCCCCGAGCAGGTTGCCGGCGCCGCGAATCTCGAGATCGCGCATCGCGATCGCGAAGCCGGCGCCGAGCTCCGTGTGGTCGGCAAGTGTGGCGAGACGCGCGCGTGCCTCCGGGGTCAGCTCGGACATGTCGGGATAGAAGAGATACGCGTGCGCGGTCACGTCGGATCGGCCGACGCGCCCACGGATCTGGTACAGCTGCGAGAGGCCGAGCTGATCGGCGCGCTCGATGATGAGCGTGTTCGCCTGCGGGATGTCGAGACCCGACTCGATGATCGTCGTCGAGACAAGCACGTCCGCGTCTCCGCGCAGGAAGGCGTGCATCTTCTCCTCGAGCTCCCGCTCGCGCATCTGGCCGTGTGCGACGAGGAAGCGGAGGTTCGGGGCCAGCTGGCGCAGCTTCTCCTCGACCTCGTCGATCGTCTCGACGCGGTTGTGCAGGTAGAAGCACTGACCGCCGCGCTCGACCTCGCGCTCGAGCGCGAGCCTCACGACCTCTTCGTCGAACTCGCTTACGGTCGTCCGGATCGGCCGGCGGCCCTCGGGCGGAGTCTCGATGATGGAGATGTCCCGCAGCCCGGAGAGGGACATGTGCAACGTGCGGGGAATCGGCGTCGCGCTCAGCGTGAGGACGTCGACCTCGAGCCGCAACGCTCGCAGCAGCTCCTTCTGCGCGACGCCGAAGCGCTGCTCCTCGTCGAGGATGACGAGACCGAGCTCCTTCGGGATCACGTCGCGGCTGAGGACGCGGTGCGTGCCGATCAACACGTCGACCTTGCCCTCGCGGAAGTCGGCGAGCACCTGCTTCACCTCCCGCGGAGAGCGGAACCGCGAGATCATCTCGACACGCACCGGAAAGTCGCGGTAGCGGGCGCGGAAGGTGTGCCAGTGCTGCTCGGCGAGGATCGTCGTCGGAGCGAGCATCAGCGTCTGCTTGCCGTTGACGGCGACCGCGAACGCCGCGCGGATCGCGACCTCCGTCTTGCCGAAGCCGACGTCGCCGCAGACGAGCCTGTCCATCGGCCGCGGCGCCTCGAGGTCTTCCTTCACGGCCTCGATCGCCGCCTGCTGGTCGGGTGTCTCCCGGTACGGAAACTCCGCCTCGAGCCGCTCCAGCCATTCGTGGCGCAGGTCGAAGGAGACACCCGGCGCCTGCTGCCGTTGCGCGTAGAGGGCGAGCAGCTCGCCGGCGAGCTCGCGGACGGACTCGCGGGCACGGTTCTTGAGGTTTTCCCACGCCTTGCCACCGAGCTTGGAGAGTGCCGGCACGGTGGTGTCGGCCCCGATGTAGCGCGACACCTTCCCCAGCTGCTCGTGCGGGACGTACAGCCGGTCGTCCCCTCGGAAGCCGAGGAAGAGGTAGTCGCGCGTGACGCCCGCGACCTCCTTGGTCTCGAAGCCGATGAGCTTGCCGACGCCGTGGTCCTCGTGGACGACGTAGTCGCCGGTGCGGAGATCGGCGAAGGACTGCAGAGCGCGGCCGCCGACGCGCCGTTCACGCGGTGGACGCTTGCGGAAGACCTGCGTGTCCGGGAGGAGGACGAGCCCGAGCTCGCGCCAGACAAACCCGCGCCGCGCGGGCGTGACCGCGAAGAGGAGCTCCGCGTCCTTCGGAAGCTCTTCGCCGTCCTCGAGCAGGCGAGCGTCCGCGCGGCGGAGGAGGTTCTGCTGCCGCAGCGCCTCGCCGAGATGCGGAAACGCAACGACGACGCGCTGACCTGCGCGGACGAACGCGCCGAGCTCGTTCTCCGCCTCGGCCAGACCGCGCGCTACCAGCGCCGGCCTCTGCGCCTCGAAGGCGAACGGCTGGCCGGCGGGAAGCGGATCGAGGACGGCAGCCCGCTTGAGCGTCACGGGCTCGAGGCCCTCCTCCTCCCAGACCGTCCGCACCTCGTCGGCCTGCCAGACGAGATCGGGTCCACCGGGAACGGGTGGGACGAGATCTCTCGGGATCGGAATCGGTCCGTCGTCGAGGAGCGTGGTCTCGGAGAGATCCAGCCTGCGTTCGGCCGCGGGGTAGACGACGGCCGACTCGACGGGGTGGAGGGCGCGCTGCGTGAACGGAGAGAACGCGCGAATCTGCTCGATCTCGTCGCCCCAGAACTCGATCCGCAACGGCTCGCGGCCGGTCGTCGGGAACACGTCGACGAGACCGCCGCGCACGGCGAACTGGCCGCGCTCGTCGGCCCGTTCGACGCGTTCGTAGCCCGCAAGCGCGAGCGATTCGGTCAGCTGCTCGAGGCTGATCTCCTCACCGGGTGCGATCCGGATCGGCTCCGGTCGAGTCCCGGGCGGCGGCATCGGCTCCGCGAGCGCGGCGGCCGATGCACAGACGAATCCTCCGGACGCGAGCACGGCGAGAGCGCGGGCGCGCTCGCCGACGAGGTGCGGTGCCGGATCGAGACCCGATCCCCAGTGCACACCGCGGCTCGGCAGGAGCGCAACGCGATCGTCGCCGAGAAACCAAGCGACGGCCTCGGCGACGTCCCGCGCATCCGCATCCTCGGGCACGAGCAGTACCAGCCGGCGGTCGAGTTCCTCGTGCAGCGCCGCGAGCAGGAGCGGCAGGGCCGGATCCGACACGCGGGCAGCCGCGGGAAACGCCTCTGCGAAGGCACGGAGCCGCTCGCTCGCGCGGAGCTCGCGGACGAAGGGATGCAGGATCGGCAGGTCCATGACGAAAGGCCGAACCGGCCGGTTCGGCGATGTGATCGTAGCGAGCGCTAGACCACTTAGTTGAACTGCGCCTGCGCACGGTCGAGGCCCTCGGCGTCCAGGGTTTCCACCGCATCCGCGGCACGGGCGACGAGGGACTCGGCATCGTCGTGCGGCTCGAAATCGGAGAGCACATAGTCCGCGAGCGGTCGCGGATCGCCCCGTTCCGGCCGGCCGACGCCGATGCGAAGCCGCATGAAGTCCGGCGTTCGCAGATGCTGCGCGATCGACCTGAGACCGTTGTGCCCGGCCAGCCCCCCGCCCCTCCGCGCCTGGATCCGACCGAGCTCGAAGTCGCCTTCGTCGTGCACGACGAGGATGGCGTCCGGCTCGAGCTTGTAGAAGCGTGCCGCCTGTGCAACGGAGCGACCGGATTCGTTCATGAACGTCTCCGGCTTCAGGAGCGCGACCCGGTGTCCGTCAAGGCGAACCTCGGCGAGCCGCCCGGAGAACTTCCCTTTCCACGACGCGCCGTGCCGGCGCGCCAGCTCCTCGACGACCATCCAGCCGACGTTGTGCCGATGGCCTGCATATTCGCGGCCGGGGTTGCCGAGCCCGACGACGAGCAGGTCGAGCGACGAGGCCCGCTCGCCTCGACGCCAGGGTAGGCGCATCTAACCGGGCGTCGTGCCCGGCTCGCCCTGCTCGCCGGAGCCGGCTTCCGCACCTGACTCGGCCGGCGGCTGCTCGGCAGCGCCCTCGGGCTGCTCCTCGGGCGGCACCTCGCCCTCGGGCAGCTCCTCGCCCTCCGGGACCTCCTCGGGCTCGGGCTCCTCGACGCGGGTCGGCAGGCCGACCGAGGCCAGCACCGTCTCCTCCGGATCGTCGAGGTAGGTGACGCCTTCGATCGGGGCGAGGTCGACGAGCCGGAGCGTGTCCCCGATCGCCATCCCGCTGACGTCGAGGTCGATGTGCTCCGGGATCTCCATCGGCAGTGCCTCGACGTTGATCTCGCGCTGCACCTGGGAGAGCACGCCGCCCTCCTTGGCACCGGCAGGCTCGCCGACGAGCTGGACGGTGACGCTCGCCTGAATCGGCTGGTCGAGCCGCACTTCCTGCAGGTCGACGTGCGAGATGTGGCCGCGAATCGGGTCCTGCTGGTAGTCCTTCAGGATCGAGGCGTGGGCCGTCTTCTGGCCCTCGAGGACGACGTCGAGGATCGCGTGCAGGCCGCCGGCGCCGGTCAAGACGCGGCGAAGCTCGCGCTCCGGCACGCAGATCGCATACGGCTTCTGCCCGTTGCCGTAGAGGACGCCGGGAATGAAGCCCTCGCGGCGCAGCCGGCGCGCGTCAGCGGAGCCGCGGCTCTCGCGCTCCTTGACCTGCAGCTTGACTCGTTCGCCGGCCATTCCGGCGGCCAAGTGTAGCCGTTACTTCCTGATGTGCAGGTTGATTCCAAGCAGGACGAGCGGCCAGAGAAAGATCGCGAAGATCGCCGACAGGACACCCCGCCAGCCATGCACGTTCTCGAAGTAGTCATGGGTGGCGGCGATCGCGACGCCGACTCCGACGTAGATCAAGGCCAGGAGGCTAGGACCTCGGCGCATGGACGAGTCCTTGCCGACGGTCAGGTTTCGGAAACGCGGCCTCTCAAGTGCGGACGACCTGCTCGCAGTCGCGCGCGACTCGGTCGTGCCTGTCCGCATAGGCCGTGTCGCGGCCGCCGCCGCAGGAAATGACGTCGGCTGCCGGCCCGCCGATGAGCGTGTCCGGGCCCGACCCGCCGTAGAGGCGGTCGTTGCCCGGTCCGCCGTCCAGCCGGTCCGGGCCGCCGAGGCCGAAGATTCTGTCGGCTCCCTTGCCGCCGTCGAGGTAGTCGAGGAACGGCGTGCCGCGCAACACGTCGGCACCGCCTGTGCCGTAGAACGTGCAGCGGTTGGTGAGCTGCTCGACGTGATCGGTCGCCACTTCGATCGTGTACAGGCCCCAGCGAAAGCACTCGCGGCCCGAGGCAAAGGCGATCTTCGAGCCGTCGGGCGACCAGGCGAGCGGGCTGTACGGGTGGAGATCCTTCGCCCGCCACAGCTGGGTTCTGCCGTCGCTCGACATGGTGTAGAGGGCGAAGCCGTACAGGTCGCGCGGAGAACGGTCGCGGTTGCTGATGAAAGCGATCGTGCTGCCGTGCCACGCGGGCATACGGTCGTCGCCTTGTGGTGCGTTGGTCAGATTTTGAAGACCGGTGCCGTCGAGGCGAACGGAATAGATCTCGAAGTCTCGGTCGCGGCTCGTCTCGAACGCGATCGTCTGCCCGTCGGTAGACCAGGTCGGATTGACCGACTGATTCGGACCTCGCGCGAGAACTCGGAAGTTCGAGCCGTCCGCGCTGACGACGCCGATCCCGCCCTCGCCGACGTCGAGCATCACGCCGAAGGCGAGGCGCGCCCGATCGGGTGACCACGCCGCCACGCCTGTGCTCTGCGTCGGCTTGGCGTAGGCCGGCACGAGCACGCGGCGAGCACCGCGCAACAGATCGATCAGCTGGAGCGACGAGCCGACCGTGACGGCGATCTGGTCCCCTGCCCAAGAAGGGAAGAGGCCGGGGCCGTCGTCGCCGACGGGGCCGGTCGGTGCGGTGACGCCAACGGATTCGCGGTCACGTCCATAGGCAACGGCCAGGCCGCTGGGCGCCCAGCTGGGCGGCGCCCAGCTCGTCCTCCTCGCGTCCGTCCCGTAGATCCGCTCGCGGTTTCCGGGCGTCACGAACCCGAGGGACTCCGCCGGCGGATCACACCCGGGCTGCTGCCGCATGAACGCGATCGTGCCGCCGTTCGGGGACCACGACGGAAACCGGTCCTGCCAGGCGTCGTTTGCATGGCAGTTCAACGCACGGCCATGACCGCTGTGCACGAAGAGCGCTGCTGCGACGACCCCGAGTAAGGCGACGAGCCTCACGCCGCGAAGATAGCGGCGGCTCGTGAAGAATCCGTTAGAAGAGCGCGTTCATGTCGCCGAAGATCGCCGAGACCGAGTCGTCGGCGAAGACGTTGTGGATCGTCTCGGCGAGGATGTCCGCGACGGTCAGCACGGTCACGCGTTCGGGCTTCGTGAGCGGATCGACCGGGACCGTGTCGGTGACGACGACGCTGTCGAGCACGCTCTCCTCGATTCGCTCGATCGCCGGCGGCGAGAAGATTCCGTGCGTGGCACACGCGTACACCTTTTTCGCGCCGTGCTCCTTGAGGAACTGAGCGCCGGCGACGAGCGTCCCCGCGGTATCGACCATGTCGTCGGTCATGACGGCGCACTTCCCCTCGACGTCCCCGATGACGTTCGTGATGTGCGCGACGTTGTGGGCCGGGCGGTCCTTCTGGAGCACGGCGAGGTCGCCGCCGATCATCTCGGCGAACTTGCTCGCCAGGCGCGTGCGGCCCGTGTCGGGCGCGACGGCGACGAGCTCCTCGGGCAGTCCGAGATCGCGGACGTACTGCGCGAGCATCGGCAGCGCGGTCATGTGATCGACGGGCACCTCGAAGAACCCCTGGACCTGGCCCGCGTGGAGGTCCATCGTCAGCACCCGGTCGGCGCCGGCCGACTGGATCATCTCCGCCACGAGCTTCGCGGTGATCGGCTCCCGCGGACGCGATTTCTTGTCCTGCCGCGAGTAGGGGTAGAGCGGCACGACGGCCGTGATCCGCTTGGCGGAGGCGAGCTTGGCCGCGTCGATCATGATCAGCAGCTCCATCAGGTGCTTGTCGACCGGCGGCGAGCTCGTCTGGACGATGAAGAGGTCGGCACCGCGAATCGACTCCTCGTAGCGGCAGTACGTCTCGCCGCTCGCGAACGTCCGCAACGAGACGTCGCCAACCTGGATGTCGAGCTTCTCGGCAATCCTTTGCGCCAGCTCCGGGTGCGAGCGCCCGGAGAAGAGCATCAGCCGCTTGGAGGGCCCTCGCTCGATCCAGTGCTCCGGCTTGAGCTCGGGCTTGGTCCCCGCGACCTCGAGCCCGGGCAGGCGAGTCAGCTCAGTCGTTGCGCTTTCCACGAAGATAGCCCTCTTTCGTTATCTGCCTCGGCGGGAAACCTGCGAGGGATTCGGGAGGGACATCTTCTGTTATGTACGACCCGCCCGCAATCCATGCGTCGTCCCCGATCTCGATGGGTGCCTCGAACCCATTGTGAATGCCGGTCCTGACGTTCCGGCCGATCTTCGTCCTTTCCTTGGGGCGGCCCGGCTCGTGGGGATAGTTCGCCGTGATGTTGCCGGCCGCGACGTTCGTGTCCTCGCCGATCTCGGCGTCGCCGATATAGGAGAGGTGCGGCACCTTCGCCCGGGCTCCGATCTCGGAGTTCTTGATCTCGACGAACGTGCCCGCCTTCGAGCCGGGGCCGAGCTTGGTCCCCGGCCGGAGGTAGCAGAAGGGCCCGACCTTCACCTCCGGGCCGATCTCGGCGTCGACGGCGACGACGTGCGGCCCGACCTCGGCCCCCGCAGCGACGCGCGTGCGGCCGCGAAGGACGGTGAAGGGATGAATGGTGGCGTCCGGCTCGAGCTCGACGTCCGGATCGATCCACGTCGTCTGCGGATCGATAATCGTCACGCCCGCAAGCATGTGTTCTCTGTTCACGCGCGCGCGAAGGAACGCGGCCGCTTCGGCCAGCTCGGCGCGCGTGTTCACGCCTTCCACCTCGTCTGCGTCGGGAGCCTTGAACACCATGACCTCCTCACCGCCTTCGACCAGCAGCCGTACAGCATCCGTCAGGTAGAGCTCGCCCTGGGCATTGACCGGCTCGATTCGCTCGAGGGCGGGCCACAGTTTGTCAGCAGCGAAGACGTAGATGGACGAGTTCACCTCTCTGATCGCACGCTGCCGTTCATCCGTGTCGGCGTGCTCGACGATCGCCTCGAGACGGCCGTCGCCGTCGCGAACGATGCGGCCGTAGGCGCGCGGATCTGGGGGCTCGAAGGAGAGCACGGTCGCGGTCGCTGCCGAGGCGCGGTGTTTGGTGACGAGCTGGTCGAGGAGCCGGGAGCTGAGGCGCGGGTGATCGCCGGACACGACGAGCAGCTCGTGCGCCGCGCCGACCTTCGTTCGGGCCGCCCGCAGTGAATCGCCGGTGCCGAGCGGTTTCTCCTGGACCGCCACGTCGATCCCCTCGAAGGCACCGGCCGCGTCAGGAGAGACGACCAGTACGAGCGGATCGGCGCCCAGCGGTCGCACGGCCTCCACGACCCAGTCCACGAGACGCCGGCCGAGCAGCGGGTGCAGGTGCTTCACGGTGGCGGACTTCATCCGCGTGCCGAGCCCGGCGGCCATGACGACGGCTGCGAAATCGCCCATCAGAGCTGGGGCGCCAGGATTCGAACCTGGGATCGCGGGACCAAAACCCGCTGCCTTACCACTTGGCTACGCCCCATAACACGCGAAAGTCTGCCGCAGTGTCGCAATGATTCGCCGATCGTTGTCAGACGGCGGCCCCGGCGGCGAAGCCGCCAGGGCCTTGATGGTCGGCGCCGCAAGCGGCGCCTCAGCACTTGGCGACGCCCCATAACACGCGAAAGTCTGCCGCAGTGTCGCAATGATTCGCCGATCGTTGTCAGACGGCGGCCCCGGCGGCGAAGCCGCCAGGGCCTTGATGGTCGGCGCCGCAAGCGCCGCCTCAGCACTTGGCTACGCCCCAAGATTGTTGGTGCCGTGGGAAGACTAGGTGCGTTTGTAGTCCGAGAAGAGATACGCAAGGGCCACGAGCGCGAGGATCACAACGGCCACGACAGCAACGAGCTCGAGCACGAACGCAAAGATGACCACGAGGATCGCGAGCGCCTGGGATGCCGCCGCGATCCAGGACAGTTGGCGCGCGACGTCCCAGCTCATGCTGCGACCGGCCACGACGTAGAACGCGAGCAAGATCGCGCCGATGACGATCACCGTCCACTTCGTCAGGTCGGGGGTGATCGCGACGATCAGTCCTTCGACCACCGCCACCCAGAGCGCGAGACGCACCCTCCGGGCACGCAGCCAACGCCCGACGCGCGTGCTGCCGGCTTCGATCATCGGCTGGCTGTAGGCCACGAATTCAACGGTACCACGCTGGTGCCGTGAGCCACGTGCGCCCTTCGGGGGAGATCCGCTTCTGCGCCGCGCGTGCC
>WNFV01008890.1_pt1 | contig 23805 bp, 15 predicted proteins | sample 5400101 | NCBI WGS metagenome assembly WNFV01 (sample SAMN13153361, study PRJNA577476) | soil metagenome | isolation source: 115 cm soil or saprolite under grassland replicate 1 | place: USA:California | collected 2016-06-15 | reverse complement strand
GACCTGATCCTCCAGATACGCGAGACCGGTGCGCGGATCAAGATGATCCTGCATGGCGATGTCTCCGCCGGCGTGATGACGGCGATCGCCGACCCGCCCGCCGATATGCTCATGGGCATCGGCGGCGCGCCCGAGGCGGTGATCACCGCCTGCGCGCTGAAATGCCTGGGCGGTGAGATCCAGTGCAAGCTCTGGCCGCGCAACGATGACGAACGTGCGCTGGCGCAGGCCAGCCAGATCGACCTGTCCAAAGTCTACGGAACCAACGACCTGGTGCAGGGCGAAAAGGTCTTCTTTGCCGCCACCGGCATCACCGATGGCGAATTCCTGCGCGGCGTGCGCTACTATGGCGGCGGCGCGCGCACACACTCGGTGGTGATGCGGCTGGCATCGGGCACCGTGCGCTACATCGAGAGCAGCCATCGCTGGGACAAGCTGATGCGCATATCCAGCCTGCAGTACGCCGGGCGGGCGAATGGTGGAGCTTCAGAATGAAGGGGTGACAAGGTGACAAGGTGAAAGAGTAAATGTCACCTTGTCACCTTGTCATCTTGTCACAGGACGCCGACCGTGCTGTGATCCCCCAGCACCAGCCGATAGGCGCGCGGTTTGAGCGGCGAGCGGGTGATTTCGACATAGCGGCCGATCAGGCTGTCCTCAAGGCGGTGCGGCAGGTCGCGGATGATGCCGTACTCCAGCACGATCGAGTGCTCGATCTCGCTGCTCTCGACCAGGCAGTGGTGATAGATCGAGGTGAATGGGCCGACGTAGCTGTTGACGATCCGCGTATGCTCGCCAATAATCGCCGGGCCGCGGATGGTGCTGTTGATGATCTCGGCGCCCTTTTCGACAATCACCTTGCCGATCAGCTGCGAGTCGCGATCGACGTATCCCTCTATCAGCGCCGGCAGTTCTTCCAGAATCAGCCGGTTGGCCTCGAGCATATCGTCCTTCTTACCGGTGTCGATCCACCAGCCCTCGTGGATGTAAGGGAACACCTGCTTGCTATGCTCGACGAGCCACTGAATCGCGTCGGTGATCTCCAGCTCGCCGCGCCAGGATGGCTTAATCGACTCGACCGCCTCCCAGATGCTGGGGTCAAACATATAGATGCCGACCAGCGCCAGATCGGATCGTGGCGTGCGCGGCTTCTCTGTCAGCCGCACGATCCGGCCCTGGTCGTCTAGCTCAGCCACACCATATTGCTGAGGGTTGGGCACGCGCGTCAGCACGATCTGGGCATTGTAGTTGCTCCGGCCGAACTGCTCGATCAGCGGTGAGATGCCGCCCTGGATGCAGTTATCGCCCAGGAACATGACGAAGCGATCGTCGCCGATAAAATCGCGCGCGATCTTGACCGCGTGGGCTAGCCCCGATGGTGCATCCTGCGGGATGTATTCGATCTGCACGCCCCAGCGCTTGCCATCGCCGACAGCGGCGCGAATCTCAGGGCCAGTGTCGCCGATCACGATCCCGATCTCGTCTATCCCCGCGTCGCGGATCGCTTCGATCGCGCGGAACAGCACCGGCTTGTTGGCCACCGGCACAAGCTGCTTGGCGCTGGTATAGGTGATCGGGCGCAATCGAGTGCCCTTGCCGCCGCTGAGAACGAGTCCTTTCATAGCCCTGGTATCCTTCCGCAATATGTGTTCAGCAGTTCCACGTTATTTTAGATATGGCGGGCAACTGTCGATTCGATACAATCGCCGTAAAACAGCAAGCGCCAGATTATAGCACGGTTCACGGCGATTGCTCGAAGGCATAGGAAAGGGCCGATGGAACATTCCATCGGCCCTTCGCTCTGCTTGTGGTGTGCGGTACAGCTAGCGGGTCGGGCGGATGCCGCCGTAATAATGCTTGACCCAGTAGCTGTCGTAGACATTCGAGACCTGCACACCATAGCGTGGTGTCATTGCGTGGACGACACGTCCGCCGCCGATGTAGAGGGCCACGTGGCTGATCCCACGATGACCGCCGGTGCCTTTAAAGAACACCAGGTCGCCGGGCTTCAGGTTATCCATCGCGCCGACTGAGGCGCCATAGGCAGTGTTGAACTGCGCCGCTGCGTTATGTGGCAGATTGATGCCATATTTGCTATATACATAGCTGGTCAGGCCGCTGCAATCGAAGCCGCGCAGGCCGGTGCCGCCATACCTATAGCGCGAGCCGACGAACTGTTTGGCAAAGTTGGCCACATCGCCGCTAGCAGGGATATTCGCGAGGTTGGCGCTGGCGCCCGGCCCGCGCGCGCGCGCGGCCACCGGCAGGGCCGGGAAATCCTTGCTGACCGGCAGGCGCCGGGCGACGCGCTCGGTAACGTTCAGCAGGTCGTTGAAGATCCAAGCCTTGGCACCATTATCCAGCTTAACCTGGAACCAATCTTTGTACTTACCGATCAGGTCGACGCGTGTGCCGCCATTGATGCCGCCGACCTTGACATATTTCGAGTCAGGGCCTTTGCGCAAGTTCACCAGATTCTCGGCGATCATTCCAACCAGCGCCGGGTTCGGGTCGGGCACCGTCTCAGCCGCCAGCAGACGCTCGTTGATTCCGGCACCGATCGAGAGAAAATCGCCCTTCACCCAGCCATCGGCGCCACCGGGGATTCCAACATGGAGCCATTCCTGATAGCGCTCAAGCAGATCGAGCCGGGCGCCGGCTTGGAGCTTTGCCATCGCGATATAGTTGGTGCCGGGGCCGTCGCGTAGCGACAAGCCATCCTCGGCGACCGTTGCGATCTTTGGCGGTGGCGGCGGTGCGATCTGATCAGGTGAAACCTCGAGCAGTTGATCTGGCCCGCCGTCGGGCAGGTTCAGCAGCTCAGCCGCTACCCAGTAAACCGGCTTGTTAGCGTCCTCGCGAACCTGGAACCAGTTGCCATCGTGGTCGCGGCCGATCACCTGCACCGGCGCCTCGGCCGAAAGATGCCCGACCTCATCATACGCAGTGCCGGGGCCATTGCGCAGGTTGATCCGCTCGCCCGCGATCGTCGCGTCAAGTACGACCGGCGCGAGCGCCTCGCTGCGCGAGACCAGCGAAAGCGGAACCGGGATATCGCCATTGTCATCGAGCGGTGCGTCGCCCACCGCGCCCTCGGCATTCAGATCCAGCGGTGCGATCGGTGCGACGATGTCGCTATCGCTGCTTGGCGATACTGGCTGGCTAACAACGACTGGCTGGCTGAAATCGAATTGACTCAGCAGCACAGCAATCGGCAGAACCAGAGCGACGATCACATGGAGCAGAAATCGTGCGGGGAGCCGGGTCAGGGAGCGGGTCGGGGAACCAAGCGTCGTACTTACCTGTTTCCATTGGGCCGTAAGCGAACGTGAGACCCGGCTGTGACGTTGGCGATGCCGGTTCGCACGCTGCTGTAGAACATCCAGATCACCAGGATCAGATGACGGCATGGGCAGACTACTCTGCTCGATCATGGAGCAACTCCTCACTTTTGGGCCTTCGGCGCAACCAGCTCACAGATTGGCGTCCACAGTTGGACGATAACTGCATACACTGGTTCGCTGATGAAAGCCTATCAACTGGGATTGCACGCGAGTTTAGCATAGGTCGTTAAAATTTGCAAACCATCAGCAACATATCAGGATGGCTTGATTGTGAAACTCGCGCTTCGGCATCACAATGAGCCGAGGTTAGTGTACAACCGGGCTGCTACCTGCCAGGCACCAAGTATGTAGGCGGTTTTTTGGATGACGGTTTTGTCAGGTTGGGCTGGTTGCGCTCTTAGCGCCTGGATCACGACGTCCGACTGAGACCACTGCCTGCTTGCAAATAGTCCAGAACAATGGTTAAGCTACAGTAACTATAATATTTGTGCTGCTGGGAGTATCCTAATTTATTTTCCACTATTTGTCAATACCATCTATTTTTGCTCATCGCAGTCATCTAAATCGTGGTTTAGTGTAAGTAGTAGGAGCTAAAAACGGTGTCGATTTTGTTTACAAAATCGACACCGTTCTGATGAACTACCGTAAATAATTGAAAAACGGTTATTGGCCGATCAGCTTGCGTACAAGCGCTCCGATCAGGCTCGGATCGGCCACTTCGGCCCAGCGATCATCGCCGATACCGAATGAGACGCTATCTTCATCCAGCAAGTAACGCTCGACCTGATCGGGTTTGAAATTGCGCAGCGCCCACGCCAGGCCAATCATTCGATCTTCAGGTAGATCGGTCTGAACATACTCACGCAGCGCTGCAGTGACATCCTCCAAACTCTTGAGACTTTGCATTGGATTCTGCTCGCGGATGCGCGCCATGGCCGCCACCACCACCGCCTGCTGGCGGCGCATACGCTCGAAATCGCTATCGGGATGGCGAATGCGGCTGTACATCAGAGCTGTGGCGCCATCCATCTGCTGCCATCCGGGCAGGAAATGCGCGACGGTGTAGCCATAGTCCATGGTTGGGAACTGGTCGTCGTAGAGCTCTTTCGGCACATCTACGGTGACCCCGCCAAGCGCGTCGATCGCCCCAATGAAGCCCTGAAAGTTGATGTGAATTGTGTAATCGATCGGAATGCCCAGGAGATTACTGACAGTTTTTCGTGCCAGCCCCAGGCCGCCTTCGGGAGCATTGTAGATGATCCCCCAGACATTCGCGGCATTGATTCGCGCATGCCCATAGCCGGGGATCTCGACCCACAGATCGCGCGGCAGCGAGAGCAGCGCGACGCGGCCGTTGCGCGGATCGATCCGCGCGATGATGATCGCATCGGTGCGGGAAGGGTCGGTCTCGCCGGGCCGCTCGTCGCTGCCGAGCAGCAGCACCGTCACTGGGCCGCCGTCAGATGGCGCAGGTGCTGTGGGTGTCGCCGGCAGCAGCGTTGGGATGGGCGTAACGCTCGGCTGCGGCTGTGTAGCAGTCGGTGGTGGCTGCGTCGGCGCTAGGGCCAGCGTTGGTTCGATCGGCACTGTCGCGGCCGGCGCGGCGTTCACGGCCGGCGCCACAGCTGGATAGCTGATCTCCGCGCCAGCGGTTGGCACAACCATGGCCTGGACATTCTGATGAATGTTGAAGATCGAGAGAGCCGCCCCCACGACGACGATCACGACAGCCAGGAGGAGGGATGCCAGCAGCCCCAGGCCGCCATACCACAGCGCCTGGCTGAGCAGCGCGCGCCAGTTACAGCTGGCCGCCGTGCCGTTGGTCGCTGGTTTGATCGGTGCCGGCGCTGCTGGCTGTGGCCTGGTTTCATAGGCGGCAAGCAGGCTGCTGAGCAACTGGCTGTCCATCTGCGTGCGATAGGCCCGGCAATCGGCGCAGCCGGCCAGGTGAAAGCCCAGTGTGGCGCGCTCAGGCGGGGATGAGCTGGGCCTCACACCCTGCTCCAAAAGACGACGGGCCGCAGGACAGTTCATAAGGTCGATCCTTGGAGTCTCGTATGCAGCTTTACAATAGCGGTATTCGCGCGCTGACACAGATCGCGATCTTCTGGGCGTATTCTAGCACATGCGTCAATAGGGTAGCGACACTATATATGTAGTTCGTAAAGAGTTTGCGCCGATAAATGCATGTGTTTTCATAGCATTGACATGCGCCTGCTTCTGGGTTAGGATGTGCATACAGTATTTCGCGACTCTATATGTTCGGAGGATCTCAGATGGGCGAGCGGCCAGCGCTGGATGACCGAATCGCGGCGATCGATCGAATCTATCGCGAGCTGACCTGGCACGGGCAGAAGCACGCGATCCACACGCTCACACGCCCGGAGATCGGCCTGACCATGCCACAAATGATCACCTTGCTCGCGATTCACGACAGCGGTTCCTGCCGCATGGGCACACTGGCGGATGCCACACAGCAGTCGGGCGGTACGCTGACGGGCATTGTCGACCGGCTGATCGACGACGGCCTGGTCGAGCGCGTGCGCAGCGTCAACGATCGGCGGGTGATCGAGGTGACGCTCACGGCCGAGGGCCACACGCGAGTGGGCCAGGTGCTCGACGCGCGCTATGGTGAAATGGAGCGCATTCTCGCGCATTTCGAAGATGGCCGGCTCGATCAGTTCGAGCAGCTGCTCGAACAGTTTCTTCAGGGCGTACGTGGGCAGCTGCCGGCCGAAGAAGATCCGGCGCGTGAGATCGGGGCATGATTCCCTCAGATTATCGCCGCGCTTACCATCAGACACCAGGACACCAGGCCCGAAGGTCTGGTGTCCTGGTGGCTGATAATGAAAAACAGCAAACATCAAGCGTGTAATGTGCAGTTCGTATGCCTCTATGGGATGGCCTGATCGCTGATCAGTGTGACACCATAGCGCGCCGGGAAGAGCGCGGCCAGCTTCTTGGCGCTGGTTCGGCCGCTATCGTAGTCGATCGTCACCTGATCGTTGTTGGCCTCGGCAACAAACGCGTGTACCGGTGGCTGGCGCTTGAGCGCGGTGCGGACGGTGGCGGCGCAGGGTGGGCATTCCATCTTCTCGACGATCAGTGTCAGCCGGCGTAGTGGCGCTGCCGCGACCGCCGGCTGCTCCCTGGGCAAGCTGAGGAATTGGCGTTGAGATGTAGCAAATTCGGAGTTGGCCGCCGTATCTTCTTGGCGGGCGGCCAGCGTGGGCGCCAATAGCCCCAGCAGCCCATAGGCCAGTACGAAGCTAACGAGCATGAGTGCTGGGGCACGCCAGCGAGCGGCTGGGCGCAGATCGCAGGCGCGCGCGCGCCGCCACGCAAGCATCGCGCCGGCCAGCAGCAGCACGGCCCCGCCGGCCAACGCTAACGTATGATCGAGCGAGAAGCCCAGCAGCGCCGACGAAGATCCTAGCCCCAGCAGCACCGCTGCGCTCGGCCCGATGCAGCACAAGCTGCCGACTATGCCGGCAGCCACGCCCCAGGCGCCCGCGCATATTTCGCTGTGCGATTGGCGCATCGCTGATCCCCTGCCGCGCTGCCGGTGATCGGATTGGACCCGGACGAACGCGGAGAGATAAAGGTGTTGGCAATTGTTCGACTTCTACGACGGCTGCGTTTCGATCTGAGCGAGCGCCTGCCGCACAGAATAAAACGCTCGCGCGGCCACAGCCAGGCGACATTGATCCAGACTCGACTCGGCTCCGAGCTGTGAGTATCATCCTGGTGCGCTCCTCGGCTGATGATTGGCACGCTGCCGACCCCTGGCTGTGCGAACGACCTGCCGGCTCAATTATATACCTTTGCCGCACTTTTCGCATGGCCTACAGCTCGCGCAGCACCTGCCGATAGATGGCGACGCGCTGGGCGCGCAGCGGCCGCTTGTGGCCAAGCAGCCACTTGGCTCTCTCGATTGCCAGCTCGGCCGCATAAGCCGCGCGCAGGAATAGCCGCAGCCGCGCTGCAAAGCGCTGGCCGTGGGCCATGCGTGCATCGCGGAGGCGGCCGCGCTGGAAGTTGAGGTAGCGCTGGGCCAGCGCCTGCTCGCTGCTTCTGCCCTCGTGGTGGATGATCACGGCGTCGGGAAGATAGACGATACGTAGGGGATGGGGGATGGGGGATGGGGGTTGGGAGGACGTTACCAACCCCCATCCCCCATCCCCCATCCCCCGAATCCTCCGCTGCCATTCCAGCTCTTCTGAGTACATTGTAAAGCCAGCGTCGAGCAGGCCGGCGCGCTCGATTGCGGCGCGGCGAACCAGCAGCGCGGCGCCGACGAGCCAGTCGACCTCCTGCTCGGTGTAGTCGGGCGTATCCGCCAGATGGTAGCGCCGCGCCCAGGGGTTGTTCGGCCAGAGCTGCTCCAGCGGCGTGCTCTCCCAGAAGTAGACGCCTTTGGTGGGAAAGCGGCGGCGCGACGACTGTACGCTGCCATCGGCGTAGCGCAGCTGTGGCCCGACCACCGCGACATCGGGGTGCGTTTCCAGGTAGCGCACCAGCGCCGGGATTGCGTCGCCGACGACTTCGGTATCGGGGTTGAGCAGGAAGACGTAGTCGGTGGTTGGGGGATGGGGGTTAGGGGTTGGGAGAACGTGATCAACCTCTAACACCCGCCGCAAGGCCAGGTTGTTGCCACCCGCGAAGCCCAGGTTGCGGCCTGCCTCCAGCAGCAGCACCTCGGGGTACTCGGCCCGCAGCATGGCCGGGGTGCCATCGCCCGAGGCATTGTCGACCACAACGATCGTGTAGTCGATGCCCGCGCCGGCCAGCGAGGCGTGGATGGTCTCGATCGAGCGGCGCAGCAGGTCGCGCGTGTTCCAGGAGACGGTGATAATCGCGAGCGTGGGCATTAGAGGCGCTCCAGCCCTTTCAGATGCGCAAATTTGACCCACTCGAAGTACGCCAGCGTCGCGCAGAGCATCAGGCCGACTGCGCCATCGCGGTAGCCGCCAAGCGCCACATAGCGACGCCAGAACTCGCGCAGCGGTGCGCCGACGAAGTTGCGCCAGCGCGCGCGCCGGCCGGCCTGGTAGAGCGTTTGGGCCTCCTGAATTGCATAGCTGGTCTGCTTGCCCCACAGCTCGTCCAGGTGTTCGATATTCAGGTGTAGCAGGTGCTGGGTGAGGTAGCCGGCTTGGCCATCGAGCTGGGCAAGCTCGTGTATCGGCCGGGACTCATCGTAGCGCGCGCACCCACGCCGCAGCAGCCGCAGCTGGTGATCGGGGTACCAGCCGCCGCCGCGCAGCGTTTTGCCGAAGAACTGATTGTGGCGGGGGATCCAGTAGCCGACGTAGGGGACAGGTGACAGGAGACAGGAGACAGGTTTTCGTTCCGCTGTTCCCTGTTCCCTGTAACCTGTAACCTCTCGGATTTCGTCGCGCAGCTCCGGCGCCACCCGCTCGTCGGCGTCGAGGAACAGCACCCAATCGCCCGCGCACAGATCGAGCGCGCGGTTTCGCTGGGCCGCAAAGCCGCGCCAGGGCTCGACGATCACCCGCGCGCCATGCTCGCGGCTGATCGCGGCGGTGCGGTCGCTCGTGCGGCTGTCGAGCAGCACGATCACTTCGCCAGCCAGGCCGGCGACGCTTTCGAGCGCGGCGGCGATGTGACGCTGCTCGTCTCTGGCGATGATGGCAACCGAGAGCGAGACCGGACGAACGATCGAGGACGAACGACGAATGCCGGGCTTGGCGAAAGATAGGTCGTCGCTCGTCGTTCGTCGTTCGTCGTTCGTCATAGCTGGCTCACTTTGCCGTACGTCCACAGTCGCGCCCGCAGCTCGTCGTCATCGAGGCGACCGCGCGCGTGGTCGCGCCAATCCAGCAGGGCCGCGCGCAGCATCCCGGCCCGCACAATTCGCAGATGCCAGCGTATAAAGCGGCGTGAGTAGTGCTTGCGAAAGAAGCGTAGCCGACTGTCGTACAGCGCGATCAGCATGCGCGATCGGAACTGGCTGGTCGCCGCGCCGCCACCATGGGTCACGCGCGCGCGCGGCTCCTGCCAGATCGCCCAGCCGGCCTGACGGATACGGTAGCACCAGTCGACCTCCTCGGCGTACATGAAGAATCGCTCGTCCAGGAGCCCGATCTGTTCGACCACCGTGCGCCGCGCTAGGATACACGCACCGAGCGGATGATCGATCGGGAAAGGCGCTTCGGCGCACTGCTCGTGCGGGTAGCGCCCGTGCCACCACGAGCCGTACAGCCGGCCGGGCAGCACCTGGCCAGGCGGAAACAGGTCGAGCAGCGTCATCGCCAGGGTTGGGAAGCGGAATGCCGCCAGTTGCACGCTGCCATCGGTATTCAGCAGCCGCGGCCCGACCGCGCCGACGCGCGGGTGCGCATCAAGGAACGCCGCCAGCGCCTCGATCGCGCCCGGATGGATGACTGTGTCGGGGTTGAGCAGCAGCACATAGCCGGGGACTGGGGACTGGGGGCTGGGGACTGGGGGTTGTACTGCTCCCAATCCCCAATCCCCAATCCCCAATCGCTGTATTCCCACGTTCGTCCCCGCCGCGAACCCGACGTTTTCATCCAGCGCCAGCAGCTCGATCTCGGGGAAGCAGGCGCGCGCCATCACGGCGCTATCATCGCGCGAGCCGTTCTCGACCACGACCACGCGCAGTGGTAGCGCGCAGCCGCGCAGCGACTCAAGGCAGCCGTGCAGCAGCTCGCATGTATTAAAGGAGACTATCACAACGCCTATTGAGGTCATAGACAAGATTTCGCTTGGCAGCGACCAGCTTTACCGTTTGGGGAGGTGTGGAAGGGCCGCATGCCCCCAGACCCCCACCCGGAAGGGTAAGGTTCGTAAGAACCATGTCATAGGGCGGCTAGTGTAGCAGGGGTTGCGAGGATACGCAAGTGCCACAGTGCGGACACAGACAATCGAAAATCCGCGTCACTCACTGCACGCCAACCCACACAAGATGGGCTTTTGGGCCGTTCGCGCGCGCGACCCGATGATCCCGATGCGTGATCGTCGCTATAACGAATTCAAGGTGATCGACCTGAGGCAGGGCGATTTGAACGCTGCTATACGGGTGATCAAGTGGGTCAGCCGGCAGCCATATGAGATTATCGGCCACAATTGCATGAACGCCACATATGATGTGCTACGGGTGTTCCAGCGGGTCTTGTCCAGGGCCACCAGCGCCAGAACAACCAATTGCACACCAGGGTATGCCCATAGCAGAATGACTCGTGCAGGCGTGAGCAGCGATCGTGCTGTGCTTCTGGCTGGCTTGTGCTCAGACTGGCGCATCCATTCCGATGGCCCGTTCCTTGAGTCCAGCTGTGATCGTTCGGGTCCGGTCGTTCCGCATGTAATAATCAGCAAAATAAGCGCGTTGGCACGTGGCACAGATACCATACGAAGGATACCTGCTCGGATACCAGAGCACCTACGGGCTTACGCTCGACAACATCGTCGAGGCCGAGATCGTGCTGGCGAACGGTAGCCAGATCACGATTAGCGAGAACCATCACCCCGAGATCTTCTGGGCGCTGCGCGGCGGCGGCGGCAACCTGGGCGTGGTTACCAAATTTGTCTTCCAGCTGTACCCGATCGAAGGGCCGCTGGCCGCCGGCACCGTGATCTACAACTGGTCCGACGCCGGGCAGATGCTAAAAGTCCATCGCGACTGGATGCGCGACTCGACCAGCGACGATCGGCTGACGCCGATGCCGGGCCTGGGTTTGGAGCGCGGCCGAGCATTTCCAAGCAAGGTTTTATGTGTTGGGTGTTGGGTGTTGGGCTTCGCAACGCCGCCCGCCCAACACCCAACACCCAACACCCGCGCTGAAAGCGCACTAGACTGTGGTCACAGCCTGTGCTAGACTCATGCGGTATCGCTGCAACCACAGGCATGCTATGACTGCGCCGTTCGAGCTATCCCTGATCTGCCCAGTGCTGGTTGGCCGCGAGCAGCAGCTCCGCACACTCGATCGTCTGATCGACCAGACCTCACGTGGCCACGGTCACAGCACCCTGATCACGGGTGAGGCCGGTGTCGGGAAGTCGCGCCTGGTCGCCGAGACAATCCGGCGCGTGCGCCTACACTGGCGGCAGGATGTGTCGCCCGATCCGCTGGTACTGCAAGGACGCTGCTTCGAGCCCGATCGAGCCCTACCCTATGCGCCGCTGCGCGACCTGCTCCGTATGTGCCTGGCGGCGGATCCGCGGGATGATATCGCGCACGCATTTGGCCCGCTGACCACGCCGCTTGTTGGGCTGCTGCCCGAGCTCCTTCAGGCGCTGCCGCAACGCGCGCCACTACCGGCGCTTGACCCAGAACAGGAGCGCCAGCGCATCATCCAGGCCTTCATACAGTTCGTGACCCAGCGCGCGGCGCGGCAGCCGCTCCTGGTCGTGGTCGAGGATCTGCATTGGAGCGACGAGGCCAGCCTTGATGCGCTGCTGACGCTGGCGCGGCGCGTGGCATCCCAGCCGATCCTGCTGCTGCTGACCTACCGCGATGAACAGCGCTCGCCGGAGCTTGACGCATTTCTGGCCGAGCTCAACCGCGAGCGGCTCGCCGTCGAGCTCGCGCTGGCGCGTCTGGGCAGCGATCAGGTCGATGCGATGCTGCGCGCGATCTTCGCCCTGGCGCGCCCGGTGCGTGCCGAGTTTCTTGAGGCGCTCTACGCAACCACCGAGGGCAACCCTTTCTTCATCGAAGAGGTGCTGAAGGCGCTGGTCGCCAACGGTGAGATCTTTTACGCCAACGGTATATGGGATCGCAAGCCACTGCACGAGCTCCATATCCCGCGCAGCGTGCAGGTCGCCGTACAACATCGACTCCGGCAGCTCAGCTCGGAGGCTCGGGATGTGCTGACCTTCGGCGCGGTCGCTGGTCGGCGCTTCGACTTCAGGCTGCTCCAGGCGCTGACCGGCCACGATGAGCTACGGCTGCTGCGGCTGATCAAGCAGCTGATCGCAGCGCAATTAGTGATCGAGGAGACGGAGGACGTCTTTGTATTTCGCCACGCTCTGACGCGTCAGGCGGTCGAAGCCGACTTGCTGGCGCGCGAGCGACGGGCGCTGCACCGCGCCATCGCCGAGGCAGTGGAGCGGGCCTACCCCGACGCGCATGAATCCTTCGTGGCCGACCTGGCCGAACACTGGTACGCCGCAGGCGCATGGCAGCAAACGCTGGACTACGCCAGGCGCGCGGGCGAGCAGGCGCGCAACCTCTATGCGCCGCGCGCCGCGGCAGTGCAGTTCAGCCGTGCGATCGAGGCCGCGCGGCGGCTGGGACAGGATCCGCCAGGTGAGCTGTATCGCACCCGCGGCCAGGTGTACCAGCTGCTCGACGAGTTTGACGCGGCGCGCGAAGACTATACACAGGCGCTGGCGTCCGCGCGCGCCACGAGCGACCACACCGCTGAGTGGCAGAGCATGATCGATCTGGGCTTTCTCTGGATCGGGCGGGATTACGCTCGTGCCGGTGAGCATCTTCAGCGCGCGCTTGAGCTTGCGCGCGCGATCGGCGATCCGCCCATGCTTGCGCACAGCTTGAACCGCATGGGCAACTGGTACGCCAATAGCGAGCAGCCGCTTCAGGTGCAGCACTATCACGAGGAGGCGTTGGCGCTGTTCGAGATGGCGGGCGATCGACATGGCCAGGCCGCGACGCTCGATCTGCTGGGCACAATGAATATTATGATCGGCGATGTCGCTGTGGCAACGCGCTATTATGCACAGGCCGCCACGCTCTTCCGCGCGCTGGATGATCGCCACGGGCTGATCTCGTGTCTGTGCAACAAGCAGATGCTGGGTGCAAGCTACGTGTTCGATACGGCTGCCTGCCCGATCATCGATATGGCTGCAAGCCTGCACGATGCCGAACAGGCGCTCCAACTAGCCCGCCAGCTCGACTGGCGCGCCGGAGAGGCGTCCGTGCTCATGTACATGGGCCTTGCGCTCGGCCCACGCGGTGCATACGCGCGTGCGATCGATGCGGCCCAGCGCTGCATCACGATCGCGACCGAGATCGAACATCGCCACTGGGCCATGACTGGGCACTGGACGCTGGGGGCGATCTATCTCGACATGCTGTGGCTGCCAGAGGCGCGCCGGTATCTGGAGCAGGCGCTGGTGCTGGCCGAGGCGACCGGCCATCAGTTTTCGATCCGCATGGCTTCGTCATTCCTGGCTGAGACATGTGTTGCGCAGGGCGACCTCGCGCGGGCGCGGGCGGTGCTCGACGCGGCGCTCGATCCGGATGCGCCGATGGACACATTGGCGGCGCGCCGGATCTGGTGCGCCCGTGTGGGCTACGCGCTCGCCGATGGCGCCCCTGAGCCAGCGCTGAAAATCATTGATGCGCTGATCGCATCGGCTCCCAGCCGCGCGCCAGGTCGCGCTATCCCGCACCTCTGGTACCTGCGCGCCATGGCGCTCATAGCGATCGACCGCAAGGAGCAGGCTGAAGCAGCGCTGCACGAGGCGCTATCGGCCGCAATCGCACAGGGCCTCCACCCGCTCCTCTGGCGCATTTATAGTAGCCAGGCGCGGCTGAGTGTGTCGCGTCGCCGCCGTGAAGAGGCCGAGGCAGCATACACCGCAGCGAGCGCAATCATCGCCGACCTGAGCGCCCATGTGCCCGACCCCCTGGCGCGTGAGGCCTTCCTCAGCGGCGCCACGGCGCACATCCCATCGCTCACAAAGCCCACGCTGCGGCGTGCCGCCAAGCATGCATTCGATGGGCTGACCGCGCGCGAGCGTGAGGTGGCAGCGCTGGTTGCCCAGGGCCGCTCGAACCGCGATATCGGCGACCAGTTGGTGGTGAGCGAGCGGACGATCGAGAAGCACGTCGAGAACGTTCTCGCCAAACTGGCCTTCAGCTCGCGCGCACAGATCGCAGCATGGGCGGTCGAGAAGGACCTCATACGACATGACCCGGATTCCTGAGTCGCTGCACACCCGGCCTACCCCAGAATCTACGTACTCCTCGCTCGGAATCTTCGTGCTTCCACCCATCCCCGGCTGGCCGCGCTCTGCTAAAGTAAGCGCATTAGTGACGCGACCCGCGCAAAAGATTAAGGAGAACATGTCATGAACAAACCGGCAATGGTGGTCACAGCGGCGGAAGGCCGCACGATGAATGTCCTGGGGCACACGGTTACGCTCAAGCTCACCCGCGACGAGTCCAATGGCGATTACTACACCTTCGAGCTGCTCTCGCCGCCCGGCCTGGGCGTTCCGCCGCACGTGCATGAGCACGAGGACGAGGTGATCTATGTGGTCGAGGGCGAGTTCGCGGTCTGGCTGGCGGGCGACACGATCACCGCGACGGCGGGTGCAACCTTCCATTTCCCACGCCACACCCCGCATGGCTTTCAGAATGTGGGCGCCACACCGGGCAAGACTCTCTGGAACGTCGTGCCAGGGGCGAACTTCGAGCCCTTCTTCGACGAACTGGGCGCACTGCCGCCTGGCCCGCCCGACCTTGCGAAAGTCGCCGCCATTTTCGGCAAGTACGATATTCAGTTGCTGCCATCGCCGGAGGCTGCCCAGGGCTGACAGCATTGTGGGCAAGCCTATCAGGGATCCAAAAGCTATCTGACGATTTTTTACGGTGTCCTACATAACGATGATAATGTTGGAAAATGCTTACAGCGGCTGGGCGATCATGTCCCGCATGTTCTGGGCCTGATCGAACTATCAGATGTGCATGCAGCTCTCGACTGCCGACCTCACCGAGGTATAGGCCTGGCTCTGACGCGCCGGCACCACTGACTCGCTGGACGAGACCATCGCCGCGCTCGGCCAAGCGCTCACGCTCACCCCCGACAATCTCGCCGCTAGGGGCTCTACGCGGCGATGCAAGGGCGGCTCCGCCATGACGCCTTTCTCGCCTATGTCGGCGAGATGTTCATCCGCCCTTATTTGCGCACCAGCGGCAGGTACACCAACGTGCGGCTCGCGGCAGGGAACGGCGACTGGATGGGCGACGATTTCGTCCGGTTCGGCGTCCTGGGGTCCAGCCGCTCCAGCAGCGCCGCCCACCCCGGCGCCCCTCCCGCGTTTACGCCGCTGCTGAAGCGCAACTGATCCGGCTGTTTGTAGTAGTTGAGCTGCGGCTCTATCTGCAGGTCCCCTACTGCCGGTGCCGGCTGCGTGCGGGGCGCACATGGCGCCAGCGCGGCGAACGCGCCGCCGCTGAGCGGCAGCCCGGTCGGGCGGCAGTCGCGCTCCCCAGCGGCAGGTAGATTGACAATCCGTGTGCGCCCGCGAAGTTCCAGTCCTTTTTCGTCGCGTAGTTCGTGCCGCTGAGGCTCTTGGAGGCGACCACCACCCCCTCCACGCCCGCGCCCCCGACGATCTGGTTGCGCACCTGTGTCGCCGCCTCCGTCACCTTCCAGTCGATCGAGTACTCCGGGCTTTTGCTTTTTTCCAGCCGTTGTGCCGCCAAGTCGGCCAGGTCCACGTAGGCGTCGGTCTTGTCCAGACTGAAGCTCGAATCGTAGTCGAATTTCTGGGTCGTATCATCCTCATAGGCGGCTCGGATGTATGCCTCGTATGTCTCTGCCGTGGGCTCCGCGTTCAAGCCCGCCAGCAGTTGCTGGGCCAGATTATCGACCTCTCCCACCAGTTTCGGCAGCTGGCGCAGGTCCAAGGCGGCGATCGTGAAGGGCTCGTCGGCGGGCTTCGGCTCGTTGTAGTACTGTACGATCGCCTGGGCCAGGCCGTGCGGGTCGGTGGTGGGGGTGAGCACGCTGGGGGCCAGGTAGCGCTCATAGGGCAGGCGCGACCAGAGCAGGTTCTCGCCGGCGACGAGGTAGTCGGCGTAAGGCTGGACTTCGGTGGCGGTCTCGATCATGCCCATCAGGCAGGCGTCGAGGAACAGCACATCGAAGTGGCCGAGGCCGGCGAGGGCCTTACCGGTCGCTTTGGTGGAGAGCGAGGCGTTGGCCTGGGCGTCGAGGGCCAGGCCGGTCCAGCCGCCGGCGCGGACCATCGCGCCGCCACGCGGCTGGCCGAAGTCGCCGGGGTCAGGCGCCCAGCCGCCGCCGTGGTCCACGATCGATAGCAGGGTGTGGGGCGAGCCGGGGTAGTTTGCCCCTGCCCAGGTGACGAAGTTGCGTAGGGTGGCAGCCTCGCCGGTGTCCAGTTCCGAGCTGAAGTTTGGCCATGGCGTGGGCGCGGGTACCCTCGTCAAGCCCTGGGTGCCAGGCTGGCGGACATAGAGCGCGGAGTCGCCCGCCTGGTCGCCGTCGAAGAGCACGACCAGGCGCAGGGCGGGGTTGGGGGGCATGGCGTTCAGGCGGGCGAGCAGGTCGCGCAGCGGCACCGTCAGTCCGGTCTGGCCAGGGCTGTGCGGGGCGATATCGTCGCCGGCCAGGTAGAGCAGGGCCAGCCAGGGTGGTGCGGGGATGGGCGGTGGGGGCTGGACGGTGAGGGTGAAGCGGCGCTCGGTGGTGAAACTGCTATCTTTGTCTTTGACCTGGACGACTATGGTCGCCCAATTGATCTCGCCCGGGACGGGCGGGCGGGGCTGCACGACGAGGCTGCGATTGGTTTTGGCTATGTCGGGGACGATGGAGAGGTTGCCGTTCGGCACGAGGGCTTGGTTGAGAGAGCTGGCAGTCACGCTGAGCTGGTCAAGCGGGGTCTCTTCATCGCCGACCTGGAAGGGAATTGTGATGGCGCTGCCGCTCAGCACGGTCTGGTCGGCGAAGGAGCTGAGGGTGGGCGGGTCGTTGACCTGGGTGACTCTGATGGCGAAGCTCTGCGCGATGCCCCGGTCCGCCACGAAGATGTCATCGGTGCCATTGGTATCGCCGCTGATGAGGTTTGTAGCATTTGAGTAGTAGGCCACGGCGCGCCCGTCCGCCGAGAGGGAAAGGTCGAAGGAACCACCATTGGCCTGAGTGCCATCGGAGGCGACCGAGACGCGCTCGGTCTGCCCGCTCTGCCGGTCGTGCACGAACACGTCCTCGGTGTTATTGGTATCGCCCTCGACCAAGTTACTGGCAAGTGAGTGGAAAGCGACGAAGCGCCCGTCCGCCGAGATGGAAGGGTCGTAGGAGACACTATTCCCCTGATTGCCATTGGAATCAACCGAGACGCGCTCGGTCCGCCCGGTCTGCAGGTCGTGCACGAAGATGTCACCGACGTTATTGGTATCGTCGCTCACGAGGTTTGTGGCGCCTGATTCGAAGGCGACGAAGTCGCCGTTCTGCGAGATGGAGGGTCTGTAGGAACCACCATTGGCCTGAGCGCCATCGGAGGCGACCGAGACGCGCGTGGTCTTTTTCGTCACCAGGTCGTGCACGACGACGTCCGAGCAACTCCCAGGTGCGGTGAAGCCTCCACATGTATTGGTATCGCCGCTGACCAGGTTTGTGGCAACTGAGTCGAAGGCGACAACGAGCCCATTCGCCGAGAGGGAGAGGTCGTAGGAGTCATCATTCGCCTGATTGCCATTGGAATCAACCGAGACGCGCGTGGTCTGTCCCATCTGCCAGTCGCGCACGAAGATGTCGCCGGCGTTATTGGTATCGCCGCTGACGAGGTTATTGGCATATGACAGAAAGGCCACGTAGTTCCCGTTCTCCGAGATGGAAGGCGAGAAGGAGGCACTATTCCCCGGAACGCCACCGAGACCGACCGAGACGCGCGTGGTCTGCCCTGCCTCGTGCACGAAGACGTCGCTGGCGCCATTCGTGTCGCCCATGACGAGGTTACTGGCAACTGAGTCGAAGGCGACGACGGCGCCGTCTCCCGAGAGGGCGGGGCGGAACGAGCCACCATTGCCCGGATTGCCAGAGGAATCAACCGAGACGCGCGTGGTCTGCCCGGTCTGCTGGTCGTGCAGGAAGACATCCCATGTATTGTTAGTATCACTGCTGACGAGGTTTGTGGCAGCTGAACGGAAGGCAACGAAACGCCCGTCCTTCGAGAGGGCGCTGCTGTCGTATGATCTACCATTGCCTTCGGCGCCATCGGAGGCGACCGAGACGCGCGTCATACGCTGCCGCAGCGCGTCGGCGGCGCGGAAGTCGAAGCTGTCGCTGGTCGCCGCGCTGCCGTCGTGGCTGTAGGCCAGCCGGCCGTTGTCGATGTCGTCCTGGGTGAAGCTGTTGCCGGCGATCAGCGGAGTGGGATCGCCGTCGAGCTTCAGGGCGCCGTGGGCCGGCGCGCTGGTCAACTGGTAGGGAATGCTAGCTGCCGGGGTGCCTGGCATGCTGACCCTCAGCATGCTGCTCGTAATCTTTGTCGCCGTATCCCCTTCGCCGATGGTCATGCCGGTATTAACCACCACCGGGTAGGCGGCCAGGGCGGCCAGGGCGGGGACCAGCAGGGCCAGCAGGGCTACGGTCGTGAACAGGCGGCGGCGCCAGGGGCGCGGCACGCGAGGAGACGTCCACATAACTGCCTCCTTTGGGTAGTGGCCGGGTGTGGTTCGTCATGCCTGGCAGGTGTTCTAAGTGGTGCATCCGCCCCGAACACTGCACATGCCAACGGCACTTAGACGGATAGGAACGCGTGGTGGCCCAACCAGGATAGACATACTCATAGCACGGATTACGAAAATTGCCATAAGTCGGGCCGCTACGCGGCACGGTTTTAAAACTTGCCTTACGCCCCATTGATGATCAGCTCCACGACCAGATCACCGCGCCGCATACCATCCACGCTCGGCCCACCCGCGCCCGCCAGGCGAAGGCGGTCGCCGTGGCGCCGACCGGGCGGGATCGGCACCGTGACGTCGTAGGGACGACCGTCCGGCTGGTGGAACGAGAGGGTGCGGGTTGTACCGATTTGGGCCTCGGCCGCTGTGATCGTGATGCAGTAGGTCGCATCGTACCCGTCTCGCGCCATGGCGGCGTAGCCCAGCACGTGGTCGTAGGCGGGCCGCCGTCCGACTTCGCCCAGCACGCTATAGGCGTGAGTCAGCCGCAGCACCTCGACCGCGACCTGCGGCGCCGCGCCGCCATGCACAACCTGGCGGAGCCGCGCGAGATAGGCGGTATCGATGGCGATTGGGTCCGCGTTCAGTGGGATGCCCAGCAGGTCGTAGAGCGTCAGTTCCATTGTCTTCCTCATTCGTTGGGCTACGGCATGCTTCAAGTCGTTGCCATCCATCATTGTGAATCTGCCCTGATTAAGGGCACTTATACCAATTAGCAAAGAAGAAGTCGCATGCTCATCGACGATGGACGAAGGACGGACATCGGTTGCTTTCGTCGTCCGTCCTTCGTCCTTCGTCCTTCGTCATATCGGATGTGTATATCGAATTGGTATTACCTCATCACGACCGGCAGGAAGAGCCGCCGACTTCCGAGCTGCACGTCGATTGGCGCACTGGGTGCCGACTCGACGCCATCGTCGGTGAAGCTGGTGACGACATAGCGATAGTGCTGATCAAGCGCAACGTTGATGTCGACCCAACCATTGATGAAGCTGCTGCCGGCCGGCGTGCGCTCGCCGCGCTGGTCCACCCGGTAGACCCGGTAACCGGCGACCCGTGGGTCGTCAAGCTTCTGCCACTCCAGGAACACCAGCGGGCTGCCGCGCTGAGTCGCGGCGACGAGTCCCTCGGGTGCTGGCAGGCCGCCGATCCAGCGTGTCCGGCGGCGGCATGAGGTTGAGCGTAACGCTGGTCGCCTGACCCTCCAGTGGCGCTGTCAGCGCGACTTCGCCGGCTGGCGCGCCCACGCCTGGCCCACCATCCCACGTGGCGACGAGCTTGAGCGGCGGGTCTGCTGAGCCTGCCCAGATCGCTCCATTGTTATGCAAATCCACCTTCACGCTGAACGGCTGATCCATTCGCGGGTAGCGGGTCGATCGCTCAACGCTCGCGACGGCGAAATCGGGCAGGCGCGGCGTGATCGCGAAGACAACCGGCAGATCTGGGGCGAGGGCGCTTGTCGAGGCCGATCGCGCCGCCTTGAGTTGCGCCTGGCTCAGCCCGCTCAGCGCTGGAGCGTTCACGGCGATCGCGAGCGTGCTATTTGCCTGTGGGTCGAACACGGCGGCCGGCTGCCAGTTGACCGCGCCATCATACGTCTTATAGCTCGGCACGACGGTTGCACTGTTGAGGTTGATATCGACCTGAACCAGTTCGCCGGTGTGGAACGTCATGCCGGGCGCGTCGCCGGGATAGACCTCCAGCTTACCGTTCTTATCAGGGCCGAAGCCCAGCCCGCGAAAGGTGAGCGTCGGCATGCCTGTGCCGTCCAGGGTCAGGATCGGCCGCTCGGCGTAAATTGAGCGACCGTAGGGGTCGTTCAACTGCTGATGGCTCCAGGTGCAGGCGCCACCGCTGCACGACGCGTGAGCCACCGAGAGTGGGCGGCGGTTGTCGAGCAGCCGAGCGCTATCCTCGGCACGGGTAAAGGCAAGCAGCGGGTTGCCGTCCGAGCCCACCGCCAGCGCAACCTCAGCGATGCCACCGGGAAGGGTGGTGAGGACGCTCGCTGGGCTGCCGTCGAGGAAGCGCAGCGCGACGCGGCGCGAGGAGATGTCGGTCAGATCTGCGTCGCTGTCGCGCACCCAGGCGACGACCGGCGTGCCGCCGCGATAGGCGACCTGCGGCAGAATATCGGTGGCGCCACTGGATGGATCAACGGGCTGGGGCGCACTCCATGCACCGCCCTGGTAGGTAGCGTAGAGCAGCCGGATCTGGCGCGCCGCGAAGTCGGGCGAGGTGTTGCGCTCCCACACACCGGTGACTGCGCCTCCCGCTGGGCACGCCGGGTTGGTACTCATGCAGCCTGCCAGAGCCACGCCACCCTCGCCAAGGCCCGGCGTAGGCCCGGCCTGGGGCGCAGACCAACTTGTACCGTTCCAGACGGCGTAGGCCATGCGCTGGGATTTGATCAAATCCTCGAGCGGTATCGCCGCGATCTGCTCGGGCGTCAAGTTGCGGTCCAGGCTGCTCTCGGTCCAGACCGCCACCGCCCGGTTGGGGGCGAAGAAGGCGATCTGCGGCCCAGTGCTGCCCAACCCCGTGGGGATCGTCTCTGGCGTCTTCCAGCTATTCGCATTGTAATCGTAGAGGCTGGCCGACAGGCTCGTCGGCGATTGTGGCCAGATCGCCATGGTCGTGCCGAAGCCATCAGTAGCCAGGGCGGCATCAACCTGGGGCGGCTCGCTCGCCGTCTGCGGCTCCATGGAAGAGGCTGACATGGCCGCGTTGCTGTTGCAAGCGCCCGCGCAGCCGCCGCCGTTGAAGAGCTCCCTTCTCCCTTCCTCCTCGTGCAAGCACTTCCCCAAGGCGCAGCCCCACTTGCTCCACCACCGGTAGTAGGCTGAGTATTTGAAGTACTTTCCCTTAGGGTCGACCTGGCCCTGCGCTGTGTCATACACGACGGGCATGTGCACGGTCATGTTGGCGCCGAGCGCCGCGCCGTTGCTGGTGACGATGCCGCCTAAGACGCGGGCGTCTGCATACACCTCGCCGCCCGTCTTGGCCGCCGGCTCCACTGTGACGGCGCTCTGCACTGAGCCATCATCCTGAACGGTCACGCTACCACTATAGGTGACGGTGGCGCCGTACGAGAAGCTCCCACCGACCGCGAGCTCGGCGACGAAGGGGATGCCATATCTCACCTCGGGGATGTCGAAGGTTACGGTGGGAACCACTGTCACCGTCTTGGGGCCGAACGATGCGGGAAATCCCGCGAGCTGCGGCGCAGAGCTGGCGGCCCCGGTTGTGCCGACGGTCGCCTGCGGGAGCGACAGGCCCTCGCCGTCTTTGTTGAGCGCCTGGCCGTCGGTTTTACCGTTCGTAAAGGTCTTCCGATGCCCGCTCGCATCGATTGTTTGGGTGAAGTGTACGTCGGCCCGCGCGGCGTTATTCAGCGGGCCAGTTTCGGGTGTCTGATCTCCCGAGGAGAGCGCGAACGTCCCGTTGCCGTCCCGATTCAGCCATGAGGTGTACAGCGTCACCTGGCGGGGCGCCCAGACAACCGCGCTACTCTGAGCGGGATTCGCCAACCACGAACCCGGCAGCGGATCGACCTGCAGGCCATAGTGATAATCGTAGGTGTTCCCCGATGCCAACGTCGCCGCGATTCGCACCTGATGAATTCCAGGCTGGTAGAGGTGCGGGTTCTGGAGCGTGAGCTTTCCTAGATAGTAGGGCACGTTGTAGGTTTGAACGCCGTTGTTCGTACCACAGGTGATATTGGCGTGGAACGTAAACGCGAAGCTGCCGACGAGTTTGTCATCGAGATAGAACTTCATCCCCTCAGGCGCTAACAGGTGATATAGTGGCACTGTCAGGCTCAACACAACATCGGTGCTCGTCGAAGCAGGGATCTTGACGTCGGCAGGCAATCCCGTCAGCGAGTAGTACCTACCGAAGACGATGTTCCCGTCGCTCTCGCCCTGCTCGGTGAGCGGGCCGGAGAATAGCGGCACAAGGTTGCCGAAAGGCGAGCCCAAGTTGTCCGGCAGCTTTTTCAATGGCACAGGCAGCGGGTTCGGCAGCGGCTGACCCTGCGTATCGCGATAGGTGCCGTCGCTCGTGTGGTAGATCACGTCGAAGCTGACGATCTTCGCCTTGTCGTCTGCGCCGACCTCGCCATAGCCCTGTGTGAGTGCATCGACGAACACACGATACGTGATCGTATTATCTGATTGCGCCAGCACGACCGCCGACACGCTAGGAGTGCCTGGCTGCAAGCGGGCGCTATCGATCTGCACTGCGTTCTTCAGCAATACGTTCTGATAGATCGGAATGTTGTTGAAGTTTTCTACAGCTGGATCGACGACCGGTGAGATACGATGGAGCGGATCGACGGGCCGAGTCTGGCTGTTGGCCCGGCACAAGCTTTCCTCGATCTGCTTCTGTAGTTTCTCCTCGTCGGTCAGGTTATCATCTCCCGCTTCGTCGATGCTGCCGGCGATCTGGTTGAGATTCCCGGCAAAGATGGTGCCGGCGTGGTTGTACAGCCCTCCCTGTAGAGGTTCATCAATACGTATTGCATCGACTTTCGCACCTTCGATGGTTTTCAGGGTATCCTGATCGATCACCTCGAGATCGAGCGTAACACCGGATGGCGGCGTGGGGCCGGCCTGAACGATTGGCTGCGCCGGCATCCCCGGCGCGGCGAGGACCACGCCCACCTGATCGCCGGTCTTCGCTGGAGCCGGATCGCCGTTCTTCAGGCTCGGCAGCTTCGCAAGCACCTCGAAGCTGCCACCGGCTCGGATCTGCGCGGGCCCGACGCCGATCGGAAACGACTTACCACGCGCGGTCTTCCAGATGGGCAGCACCTGGTACTGGCTCAGTGGGCCTTGCGGCGCCGGGGTGATTTGCCCGCGGATGGTGAATTGGCTGCCCGCCGCAAGTGCACCGGTCGGTAGCTGCAGGCCGGTCACCTGGTAGCGCGGTTGCAACAAGCCAGCCTGCGACTGAAAGCTTGCCTCGACCCTCCCAACCGCCAGCTCGCCGACTAGGTTGACCGCCTGTACCGTCGTC
>WNFV01004424.1_pt1 | contig 23814 bp, 25 predicted proteins | sample 5400101 | NCBI WGS metagenome assembly WNFV01 (sample SAMN13153361, study PRJNA577476) | soil metagenome | isolation source: 115 cm soil or saprolite under grassland replicate 1 | place: USA:California | collected 2016-06-15 | reverse complement strand
GCCCTCGATGTTCGAGATCACGAGCGCGCGGAGCGCTGCCTCGTCGACCTCGCCATCCCGGAAGGGCGTGGGAAGGGCGACCTGCGACCCCTTGAGCATGGCGGCATCTCCTTACTTCACTAGAATGCGTACAGTTTCGCTATAGTGAAGGCGCGACAGCGGGCGGTCAACCGTCAAACAGGAGTGATGGATGAGCGAGATACCTGATCTGCGCGCATACGGCGGGAAGACGGTCTACGGGGCCGCGGTCGGGGTCCTCATGCTCGAGACGCGCTTCCCGCGGATCCCCGGCGACATCGGCCACGGCGGAACGTGGCCGTTCCCCGTCCTGTATGCGGTCGTCCCGGGCGCGACCGGAGAGCGCGTGACCACCGCGAAACAGGGCGACCGATCGACCGGCCTGCTCGACGCATTCATCGAAGCCGGGAGGAAGCTGGTCCGTGACGGTGCGGATGGGATCACGACGAGCTGTGGATTCCTCTCGATCTATCAGAAGGAGCTCGCGACCGAGATCGCCGTGCCCGTCGCGGCGTCCTCGCTGATGCAGATCCCGCTCGTGGAGCGGCTCCTTCCGCAGGGCAAGCGTGTGGGCGTTCTCACGTTCCAGGCGGAACGGCTCACGCCGACGCATCTTTGCGCAGCGGGTGCTCGAGCCGATACCCCGGTGATCGGGATGGAGCACCGCCGCGAGTTCTGGCGGTACATGGCGGAGAGCCGGGACGAGCTTGACGTCATGGCGGCGCGGCAGGACGTCCTCGATGGTGGCCAGGAGCTCACGCAGCAGCATCCGGATGTGGGCGCCGTGGTGCTCGAGTGCACGAACATGGTGCCCTTCGCCCGTGCGCTCCACGCCCGGTTGAAGATGCCCGTGTACTCCATCCGCAGCTTCATCACCTGGTTCCAGTCGGGCCTCGATCCGCGGGGCTTCGGACTTCCCGGCGATCCGCTGTGATCGGCGAGCTCGTCGTGCGGAGCCTTTTGTCAGCGATCGTGATCGCGGGCGTCACCCTTGTGGCGCGCCGCGATCCCGTCCTAGGAGGCTGGATCTCGGTCTTCCCCACGACCACGTCGCTCGCCTTGATCTGGCTCGCGTTCGACGGCACGCCGGTCGTTCGCATGGCGGAGTTCACGGGCGGCGTCGTCGCAGGTCTGCTCCCGACGATCGCGGTCCTGGTCGCTCTGGCGGCTTTGTTGCGCCAGGGGATCCCGCTCGCTCTCTCCGCTCTCGCCGCGTTCGCGATCTGGCTCGCGTTCACGCTCGTGGTGCGCCAGTTCGGACTGTTCCGGACGTAAGCAGCATCGATGAAGGAGCACTGACATGACGTTCGAGGGACGAACGATCGCGATCACCGGCGGCGCGAGCGGGATAGGGTTCTCCACCGCCGAGCGGGTCATCGCCGGAGGCGGGAACGTCGCCGTGATCGACCTCAATCAGAGTGCCGCACGCGACGCGGCCGAGCGGCTCGGGCCGCGCGCCCTCGGTCTCGGTGCGGACGTGACCGATCAGGCTGCGATCACATCCGCGCTCGATGCCACCGTTCGCCGTTTCGGTGCGCTGGATGGCCTCGTCGCGTCGGCGGGCATCCGCCAGAGCTCGGCACGCATCGCGGACCTCAGCTTCGAGGTCTGGGAGCGGATCCTCAAGGTCGACCTGGGTGGAACGTTCCTCACGTGCCAGGCTGCGGCTCGGATCTTCGGCGATGCCGGGCGAGGCGGATCGATCGTCAACGTCGCGTCGCTGTCGGGCCATTCACCGCGCGTGGGGCAAGCCGCCTACTGCGCCGCGAAGGCGGGCGTGATCTCGCTGACGAAGGTGCTCTCCCTCGAGCTCGCGTCGAAGAACGTCCGCGTGAACTGCGTCTGCCCTGGAACGGTGATCACCCCGTTCAACGCCGAGGCACTGAAGCGCGAGGGCGAGCAAGGGGTCCAAGCGCGGATCGAAGGGGACACGAAGCAATACCGGCCCGGGATCCCGCTACGGCGGCTCGCGGAGGCCTGCGACGTCGCCTCGTCGATAGCGTTCCTGCTCTCACCGGACGCGCGGCATATCACCGGCGTCGAGCTCTTCGTCGACGGCGGTGAGTCGGTGTTCTGATCGCGTTGCGTTCGACCAGGTTTCTATTCTGCATGCACACCGTATGCTAAGATGCACATCCGATGGGCCGGCTCGTGCAAGTCCGCGACGTTCCTGAGACCGTGCACCGCACGCTGAAGGCCCGCGCCGCGCAGTCCGGCATCTCGCTGTCGGAGTACCTTCGGGGCGAGCTGGCGCTGATCGCGGCGCGGCCCACGCCAGAGGAAGTGCTTCAGCGGCTTCGGGAGCGCACGCCGGTCGATCTCCCTGAGAGCGAACGGCCCGCGAGGACGATCCGAAAGATGCGTGGTCCCCTGACCTGAACGTCATCGACGCGTCGGCGGTCCTCGAGCTCCTGCTGCGGCTCGATCTCTCCAGCTCAGCCGAGCGATACGTCTTCTCGGCCGATGGCGCCGCTGCCCCCGACCTCCTGAATGCCGAGGCCCTACAGGAGATACGCGGCCGGGAACGGCGGGGACGGATCGACAAGGAGAGGTCGCGCGAGGCCGTCGACGATCTCCTTGCGCTCCCGATCGCGCGCTATCCGACACTCCAGCTGCTGGAACGCGCGTGGAGCCTTCGCCACAACTTCACGGCGTACGACGCGATGTACGTGGCTCTTGCCGAGGCGCTCGATGCACCGCTCGTCACCGCGGACGGGCATCTCGCCCGAGCGGTCCGGGACCACTCTGGCGCGACGGCTATCGAACTGAAACCCGCTTCGCCGCTGAGGCCGCGCGTAACGTAGGGACGTGAGCGCGGCGGTGCGGCCCGGCGCGCTGGTCCTCTTCGGGTCCGGCGAGACCGCGGCGGTCGGGCGCGAGGCGCTGCGCTGGCTGCGCGCAAGCGGTCGCGAGCCCCGCGCGGTCGCCGTCCTCGAGACGCCGGCCGGGTTCGAGCCGAACGCCGCGGCGGTGGCGGCGCGCTGGGCGCGGACCCTCGCGCGCCAGACCGAGCTGCGCGGCGCGGTCTTCGAGCAGGTGCCCGCGCGACGACGCGGCACGCCGTTCACGCCGGACGATCCGATCATCGCGCGCCCCATCCTCGGCGCCGATCTCGTCGTGCTCGGCGCCGGCAGCCCGAGCTATGCCGTGCGGCAGCTGCGCGGCAGCGTCACGTGGTCGAGCGCGCAGGCGGCGCACCTGCTCGGCGCGTCCCTTCTGCTCGCGAGCGCGGCGGCCATCGCGACGGGGACGTGCGCGCTGCCGGTGTACGAGATCTACAAGGTCGGCGAGGACCCGCACTGGAACGACGGGCTGCGGCTGTTCGAGCTGTACGGCCTCGCCCTCGCGGTCGTGACGCACTGGGACAACAGCGAGGGCGGCGAAGGCCTCGACACGAGCCGCTGCTACATGGGCGAGGAGCGCTTCCGGGAGCTCATGGAACGTCTGCCGGCGGGCGTGGTCGTCGTCGGCATCGACGAGCACACCGCGCTCGCGATCGATCCCGCGACCGCGCAGGCCGACGTGCTCGGCCGCGGCGGCGTGACGCTCATCCGCGACGGGCGCGAAACGACGTTCGAGCGCGGCGCATCCCTGGCGCTCGCTGAGCTCGGGCCGTTCGCGCTGGCCGACGTCGACGGAGTCGTCGCAGCGAAAGCGCGCGCCGCGGTCGAGGAAGCGCGCGCGGCGCGCCAGACCGCGCGGCCGCCGGCGGAGGTCGCCGCGCTCGTCGCGACGCGTGCCCGGGCCCGTGCCGACCGCGACTTCGCGGTCGCGGACCGTTTGCGTGACGAGATCGCCGAGCGCGGCTGGGATGTCGAGGACACGCCGGCCGGGACGCGCGTTCTGCCGCGACGAGCCGGCTGAGAGCCGGCCCGGGTCAGCCCCGGGCCGGCTCGCACTCGCAGAGGGCCTCGGCCTCGTAGCAGCCAGCGCACTTCGGCATGCAGTGCGGGCCGCCGCAGCCGTGCGTCTCGACGTGCACGCGCGACTCGGCGCCGCACACGTCGCACTTGTATCCCTGCGTCGGGCCCCCGCACGTCTTGCACAGGACCGCTTCCGAGGTCATGACCGCAGTGTGACCGTCACCGGCACCGGGTTGCGAACGATGTCGAGCACCGGCGACGTCCGCTGCACGTAGGCGCAGAGCTCCTCGAGCTTCTCGCGCGGCGCGTCGGCCTTCACCCACACGTCGAACCGGATCCGCTCGAACCCGGGACGCACCGTGTCCGACAGGCCGAGGAACGCGTGCAGGTCGAGATCGCCCTCGCTGCGGAAGCGCAGCTCCTCGATCGCGATCCCCTGCGCCGCGGCGTTGTACGCGAAACCGACGGCGACGCACGAGCCGATCGCGTGGAGGATCGCCTCGACCGCGTTCGGCGCCGTGTCGCTCCCGAGGAGCACCGGCGGCTCGTCCCCGCGGATCTCGAGCGGCTTCGCGTGCTTCGCGTCCTGGCCGGCGCCGTAGTAGCCGTCGATCTTCGTGCGGCTCTTGCCGCCCTGTTCCCAGGTCGTCTCGGCGCGGAACGTGAAGCGCGCGAGGCTCGGCGTCTGCTTGATGAGGCCGATCGTGTCGATGAGCTGCGTGACGTTCACGCCGTTCGTGATGGCTGGAGCGGTGGTGGCCATGTCGTTGCCCTCCCGAGCTGTTCCTTCTCACCGATAAGACGTCCGGGCCGGCCCGAGATATTGCGCGCCGCGCGCAATGATCCGGGCACACTGCCGCGTCTATATGGATGTGCAGCTGGCTCCCGCGGAGCACGTCGCCTTCGCCACGCTCGTCGAGCCGCACCTCGACCATCTGTATGCCGTGGCGCTGCGTCTCTCCGGCGACCGCAGCGCGGCCGAGGACATCGTCCAGGACGCGCTCCTGCGCGCGTATCGCGCGCTCGACCAGCTCCGCGACCGCGACCGCGTGCGGTTCTGGCTCGTGAAGGTCGTGTACTCCGCGTTCCACGACCGCTCTCGCAAGGAGCTGGCGCACGAGCGCGACGTCAGCCTCGAGGACGAAGGCTTCGATCTGTTCGACAAGCTCGTCGAGGAGGACCCGTTCCCGTACTCGGATCGCCTCCACCTCGACTTCCTCGACCTCTTCGACGACGAGCGCGTCACCGAGGCGCTGCGCAGGATCCACCCCGCGCACCGCACCGCGCTCGTGCTCGCGTACGTCTCGGGGTACAAGACGCGCGAGATCGCGGAGCTGACAGGGACGACCGTCGGGACCGTGCTGTCGCGGCTGCATCGCGGCCGCCAGCAGCTCGAGCGGGCGCTGTGGGACTACGCGTCGGAGCGGGGGCTGCTCCGGGAAGGGATGAAGCGATGATCAAGTGCAAGGAGGCCGTCGAGCGCCTCTGGTCGCACCTCGACAAGCGCCTCGAGGAGCCTCGCGAGAAGGAGCTCGAGGAGCATCTCGGCGTGTGCCGGCACTGCTGCGGCGAGCTCGAGTTCGCGCAGCAGGTCCGGGCGAAGCTCGCGGACAGCGGCCAGACGGAGATGCCGCCCGAAACACGGGCCCGCGTCGAGCACCTCCTGCGCGGGCTGGGGTCGTGACGACGGCGCCGGTCGCGCCCGCCGGACGGAGGTCGCGTCGCAGCTCTACTCGCCCGACGAGGTCGCGGGACTGCCGGGCGCGCTCGTGGCGTCGGCGCTCGGCGTCGGCAACCCCGGGCGGCACGCCGCGCTCCGTCCGGGCGAGATCGTGATCGACCTCGGATCGGGCGGCGGCATCGACACGCTCATCGCCGCGCGCGCCGTCGCGCCGGGCGGCAAGGCCATCGGCCTCGATACGCTCCCCGAGATGCTCGAGCTCGCCGGACGCAACGCCGCCGAGGCCGGGATCGCGAACATCGAGTGGGTCCGCGGCGAGCTCGAGTCGATCCCGATGCCGGACGCGAGCGTCGACGTCGCGATCAGCAACGCCTGGGCCGGCTGAATCGCCGGTGCCCTGCCGGAGCGTGTCTTCGGCCAGAAGCTACGGCGGGCCGGCTTCGTCGACGTCCGTGTCGAGGACGCGCGAGCGCTGAGCATCGACGACTGCGAGCGCTACCCGCTCTTCACACCCGGGCTCATCGCGACGATGCGTCGCCTGCTGCCGCCGGAGAGGCACGGCTCGGTCGCGCGGACGGTCGTGTTCACCGCCCGCAAACCCGAGATGCCGGGGTGACCGCGCTCTCGCGACGCGGCTAACGGACGGGGCTGGCGCGTTCCGGATCAGGCGCGAGCGGCGCGGGCCCATGCCCGCGCCGCTGCGCAAATGTGACTTCGTGCTCGTGCGTCAGTTCCAGGTCCGACTGTCGAACGTTGGGCACTCGCTGTACTGGGCGTTGACGGTTACCCGCACGTGACCGACGAGCGATCCGGAGTACGTACCACGACTGCGCCGCAGCCATCGCCATCTGCTGCGTGTACGTCGACGCGTCACCGGGCGTCCCAAGAGGCGCGGGATAGAGATACGTGCCGCCGAGGCCGTTGCTGTGGACGATCGCTCCCACCGGCGTCGGTGTGGGAGTAGGCGTCGGGGTCGGCGCGGGGATGCAGGCGAGAGTGACTTGATAGCTCGGCGCCGGCCCATACATCATGCTCACGGTCCCGGTCGTGCCGCAGCTCTTCCCGGCCAGATCGTCGAGCGCGCCGACCGTGCCCGCGGGACCCGGGGCTCCGCTCGGGCCGGCGGGACCGGGTGAGCCCTGCGGACCGGCGGGACCTTGCGGCCCGACCGGTCCCTGCGAGTTCCAGGAGATGCGCTGGTCGCTCTTCCCGCAGGTCTCGGTAGCGCTCACGATCTTCACCGCGCCGGTGTGCTCCGAGACGCACGCGTAGATGACGTCGCCGGGCTCGAAGGCACGTGCCAGACCCACCGCGGAGAGCGTGAGCGCGATCGCCGTGATCGCGACGTACAGGCGACGCATCACGGCGCTTCGTCCACCGCGGTCTGGAACGGTGCGGTCTCCTGCGTCATGAAGAAGGCGAGGAACTTGGCGACGCTCTCGCCGCCGTTGACGGCCTGCAGGGCCGTGTTCGGCGGGACCGCCGCGCCCTGGCCGGCCTTGAGGATCACGCGCACGCCGCCGGCCGTGCGGAAGTCGACCGTCCCTTCGAGGACGAAGATCGACTCGACGCCGCCGTGCTTGTGCGCGAGGGTGCGCCCGCCCTGCTCGAGGGTGACGAGCGAGACCGTGGAGAGGTACGCGCCCGCGGGCAGGTAGGGCGCCGAGCCCTTCTCGAGCGTGACCTTGTTCTCGGTGAGCTTCGTGCTCGTCGAGCCCTGGCCGGTCGCGGCGACGATCGGCTTCACCGTCGGCGCGACGGTCGGAGCGGTCGTCGCGGCGACGGTCGGGGCGACGGTGGGTGCCGCCGTGGCGGTCGGCGCGGTCGCCCCGCCGCAAGCGGACGCGAGGATGGCGAGGCTGGCCGCAGCGGCCAGCACACGTGCGGGATGGGTCATGTCTTCTCCTCCTCTGTGCTCAGCCGGCCAGAGGTCCCCGCCCACCGCTCGAGGATCCGTACGAGATCGGCGAAGCCGGCGAAGGGAGCGCGCTCGCCGGTCTGCACCGACGTCACGATCCCGTCGCGGCTGCCGTCGTCGGCCGCCTCGACGCGGATGAGGAAGGAGCCCACGGTCCGCTGGGTCATGGAAGGAGCGTGGCCGGTCGGCGTGAGCGCGCCGTCGATCGCGCGTCGATCAGGCGTGCACGGTGGAAATGGTCTCGAGATCGCGCTCGAGCGTCACCTCGGTGTCGGCACGGCCTGCGGCCCGGTAGCCCACCCGGGCCCGCTCGGCAGCGCGCTCGGCCTCGTCGGAGCGGCCCGCCCAGGCGTGCACGAGAGCACGGATGTGCGCCGCCTGGGCCGCGTGGCCGGGTGTCGCGCGCGTCAGGACCTCGACCTCGTCCGCGAGCGCGAGCGCGCGGTCGCTGTCGCCCGAGAGCGCCGCCTGACGCGCGGCAACGGCGACCCATGCGGGCTCGCATGTCCGGCAGCTTGGCCGCTCCACCTCGATCACCTCGCGCGACGGCACGTGCCCGATCGTCATGAGCGCGCTCGCGGCCATCACCGCCGGGCTCACGTGGACCGGCGCGGGCGCCCCCCGCCGGGCCTCAATGAGCTCATGCGCGAGCGCCACCGTCCGCTCCATGTCACCGTCGAGCGCCAGGGACATCGCGAGCGCACCGAGCAGGTCCGGCGGACCGGGCAGGTCGAGGTCCGCGACGTCCGAGCGCACCTCGTCGGCGACCGCGATCGCCTCGTGCCACGAACCTCTCGCGCGCAGCCCACCGACGAGCTGCTCCCCCGCCTCGAGCTGCGCCCGCAGGCTGCCGACGCGGCGTGCGATCCCGAGAGCGCGGCGCGCAGGCGCGATGTCGTCGTTCGGCGGACCGGCGCGCCCGAGCGCGATCGATGTGATGCTGAGCAGGCGCGCGGCGGCCTCGTCATCGCCGAGCGCATCGACGAGCCGCTCGACATCCGCGGGATCCGGGCCCGCGCTGGCCTCGCCCCCGAGCCAGCGTGACCAGACCGCGACGTGCAGCGCGTTCAGCTCGGTGCGCGCGTCGCGGATCGCCCGCGCCTTCGCTCGCGCCTCTTCGGCGACGCCGAGCGCGCCGGCCGCGTCACCGTCCTGGTAGCGCACCCACGCGAGAGCGATGAGCGCCTCCGCGAGGCGCGCCCCGTCGCCGCGTGCGCGCTGATGCGCGACCGCCGCCTGCGCGTGCTCGAGCGCCCGCGGGTGGCGGTGGTAGTGGCGCGCGGCCATCGCGATGCGTGTCTGGAGCGCGGCGCGGTCGTCGTGCGCGTCGGGGGCGAGGGCCGCGAGCGCTTCCTCGAATGCGGCCACGGCGAGGGCGACGGTGCCGCGGCGCATGTGCGCGTCACCGATGCTCGTGAGGATCTCCGCGCGGCGCGGTGACGACGGGCCGAGGGCGTCGAGCGCCGAGCGCAGCGCGCGGATGGCGTCGTCGTGGGCGAAGCTCGCCTCGGCCTCCCGCGCGGTCGCGAGCCAATGCTCCGCGGCGCGCGCGGTCTCTCCGCCCGCCGTGAGATGGAACGCGATCGCGCCGCTCGTCCCGCCGCCCTCCTCGAGCGCAGCGGCCACGCGGCGGTGGATCGCGGCGCGCACGGTGTGCGGGATGCGCTGGTACGTCGCGTCGGCGACGAGCTCGTGCGCGAACGAGAGCGACGCCGTGGTCCCCTCGTGCACTTCGCGGAGGAGACCGACGTCGAGCGCGGGCCCGAGATCATCGGCGAGAGAGAGCTCGTCGCGCCCGGCGACGGCGGCGATCGTCTCGAGGCGCGCGGGCGCGCCGACCACCGCGACGAGCTCGAGCAGCCGCCGCGTCGGGTCGGGCAGCGCGCCGACGCGCGTGAGGATCGTCTGCCGCACGGTCGACGGGAGGTCGGGCGCGAGCGGCGCGTCGTCCGCCGGCCGCGGGCCCGACCAGACCCACCCGTCACCGTCGCGTCGCAGCCGATCCTGGCCGATGAGCGCGCGCAGGACCTCGAGGGCGAAGAACGGATTCCCGCCGGTCCACGCGGCGATGCGCGGGGCGAGCCACGCGGCGTCGGCGCGCACGCCGAAGCGCACGAGGAGCTCGCCGACCGCATCGGGCGCGAGCGGGCCGAGCGGCGCGACCGCGAGGTCGCCGCGCGCCTCGAGCGACGTGCGCGCCTCGTCGAGCGCCGATCCGCTCGCGACGGGACGCGCAGCCGCGACGACCGCGAGCCGTCGCTGACGCGACGTACGCGCGACGTAGTGGAAGAGGTGGATCGAGTCCGGATCCGCGTGGTGGAGGTCGTCGAGCGCGACGAGGGTCGGCGCCGTCGCCGCGACGTGCGCGAGGAGGCGCGCGACCGCCTCGAACAGCCGCGTGCGCCGCAGCTCGGGTGCGACGTCACCGGGATCGCCGCGCGCGGCGTCGGGAAGGAGCGTCGCGAGGACCGCGGGCCACGGCGCGGGCAGCGCGACGACGTCCGCGGCGCACGGCCCGAGGGCATCGATCCACAGCTGGAAGGGCAGCGCGCCTTCCGCGGCGGTCCCGCGCGCGCGCAACACACGCAGTCCGTGGCGCTCCGCGACCGCGGCGATCTCGTCGAGCAGCCGCGACTTCCCCGCCCCGGCCTCGCCCACGAGGAGCGCATTCCGACCACGCGCGTCGATCGCCTCCGAGACGACGCCCATGAGCGCGGCGTACTCCGCACGCCGCCCGATGAGCTCGGCCGGCGGCTCCATCGACGGCCGCCGCACGCGCGCCGCGGTCGGTGACGCGGCGCGACCGAGCGATGCGTACACGCGCTTCGTCTCGGCGCTCGGCTCGACGCCGAGCTCGTCGCGCAGGAGCGCGGTGAGGCGCTTGTGGTGGACGGCCGCGCCGGCGAGGTCGCCCGCGCCCGCGAGCGCGCGCAACAGGATGCGATGCGCCTCTTCGCGGTACGGATCGACCTCGATCACGCGCCGCGCGATCGTCTCCGCGTCGCGCGGATCCGTGTCGAGGCGGCGGGACGCGAGCGTCTCACCCGCGCTCGCGAAGAGGCCGCGCAGGCGCACGCGCTCGGCCTCGCCGTCCACGCCTTCGATCTCGGCGCAGAGGTCGCCGGTGTACAGCGCGGCCGCGCGACGCAGGTCCGCGTCGGCGCCGCTGGCGGCGGCGCGTTCGAGCTCGCGGATGTCGACGGTCACGCCGTCCGCGATCCGCAGGCCTTCCGGCGTCGCGGCGATGAGATCCGCGCGCACCGCGGCGCTGATCTCGTACAGGGCGTGGCGCAGGCTCTGGCGTCCGCGCTCCTCGTCGCTATCGGGCCAGAGCTCCCCGACGAGGACCTCGCGCGAGCGTGCCGCCGGACGTAACGCCAGCGTCGCGATGAGCGCGCGCTGCTTGCGCGCGCCGATGGGCCGCTCCTCGCCGTCGACAAGGACGCGGAACGCACCGAGGAGCCTCAGCTCGACGTGCGGCACCGCACCGACGCTATCAGTCCACCGATCGCCATCGGCGCTATCGGCCCAGGAGCGTGTCGATGCCGCGGAGGACGGCCGCCAGCTGACTCGCGGACAGCTGGCCGATCCGACGGCGCAGGTGTTGGCGGTCGACGGTGAAGATCTGCGAGACGTTGGCGACCGAGTCGTGCGGCAGGCCGGCGGACCCGGCGTCGAGCAGGACGTTCCCAGGAGCCGAGGCGAGCGCGAGCGTGCGCGTCAGGGGCACGACCACGGCCGTTCGGATCTTGCTCCGGTTGAACGCATTGCCTTGCACCACGGCGACGGGACGGTCGAACCCCGGCCCCGAACCCCGCGGCCGCCCGAGCCGCGCCCACCACACGTCGCCCTGGCTGACCGTTACCTGCTGCGCTTCAGCACCTCGTAAGCGGAGGCCGCGACGAATGGATCGAGCGACGTATCGACGCTTTCGGCGACCTCGTTGAGCTTCTCGGTGATCCAGTCGGGGTCGTGCCGTGCCACGTACTCCGTGATCGCGTCGGAATACAGGCGACTACGCGACTTGCGCTGCCGCCGGGCCAAACGATCCGCCTGCTTGAAGAGGTCGTCGGCCAGGGAAACGGCCGTCTTCATACCAGAAGTATAACGACGCGGCCTTGCGCGACGACGGGCCGCGCTTCCTAGCGGACGTACTCCGCGCGGTACGCCTCGAAGCGCGAATAGAAGGAGTCGGGCGTCTCGCCGAACGCGGTCGTGAACGCCGCGCGCCAGTCCTCCCCCGCCCCGACGCGCGCGCACCACGTGCGCAGCGGGAGCGGGCCGTTCGCCGCGAGGAGACGGTCGACCGCGAGATACGCGACCGCGAACGGGTTCGCGTCCGACGGCCACGTCGACTCGAGCGAGCGCAGCGTCACGTAGCGCGCGGAGGTCAGCTGCCGCTTCGTGAAGGTGTCCATGTTCGCCTGCGGGATGAGGCCCGCCGCGACGAGCGAGCGATACGCGAGCGACTCGGCCATGCCCTCGCTGATCCAGCGCGGCCCGACCATGCACGCGCTCCCGCCGAGCTCGTACTGCCACAGGTGGACGTACTCGTGCGCGGCGAGCTCGGTGCGCTCGGTGGACGCCGTCCACGTGTCGGCGGCCGCGGCGCTCGGCGCGGACCACGCCTGGTTCGAGGTCACGATGTCGAAGGTCGGGCCCTGCGTGATGCAGCAGAAGCGCTCCGTGCCGTCGCCGGTCGTGATGCGCACGACCGCGCGGCGCGAGCGGTCGCCGCCGACGGCGCTCGCGAGGTATCCGCCGCTACGCTCGACGCCCGCGTGCACCTCGTGGATGTCGCTCGCGGGGACGGCGCCGGTGACCTCGAAGTAGAGGCCGGCGCGCGGACCTGGCGACGCCGCGGGCACCGAGCCGTCCGCGTTCAGGACCGTGACCTCCCAGAACACGCCCGCGTCCTCCATCCACGTCGCACCCTCGACGAGCGGGCGGATGCCGAGGCGATACGTGCCGGGCGCCGCGGGGGCCTGCACCGTGAACTGGAACCACGCGATCTGCCCCGGACCGACGTACGCGTGCGGCTGCGATGCGACGCGGTCGTAGCGCGGCCATCCGGTGTTCGGCGATCCGCGCTGGCCGTCGCCGCCGAGGACGCTCGGCTGATCCTGCCCCGGCTCGCCCGCCCAGGTCCCGAGGTACGCCGCCCGCCCCATGACGCCCTGGTACCACCCGAGCGATCCGCTGTTCCGGTACGCGACCACCGCGGTCGCGCGATCGCCCGCGCAGAGGCGCATGTATCCCGACTGCCCGTACCACGCGGCGTGGTAGCCGGCGATCCCGCCCGGCACCGACGCGGGCGGCGGGATGCCGGGGCCGGTGGAGGACGCGCACGTCGCGGCGGCGGGCACGCTCGGGAGCGCGCGCTCGGTCGGTAGTGCGATCGTGGAGATGGCGAGCGCGAGCGCGAAGAGGACCCTCATCTACGAGCGGAACCCGCGATGCGGACCGCCGTTACGCCGCGACGGCTCCGCTGGCTAGCGACACCAGCGGACCTAGGGGAACTGCGTAGGGTCGAAGCGTTCGCGATCCTGCTTCTCGTGCTGAAGAGCGACGAGCCACACCGCCCCGCTCTCGTCCGCCGGGTCGTAGTGGTACCAGACGAGATACGGCAGACGTCCACCGATCGGGACGACCCGGAGGACGCGCGCAGACCGGGTCGTGGCGGCGAGCTCGCCGATGCCCGGATGCGCCGAGAGTCGCCGGCGCAAGAGGGCGAGCGTCGACCGAAGACGTTCGATGTGCTCGCGACGACCGTGGCGCGTGAGCCAGCGCACCTGTGCCACGACGTCTTCGGTGAACCGCACATGGAGCCTGACCGGTCGAGCCCTAGCGACGGGCGGCCTCGCTCCTCCGCCGAGCTTTCTCGAGCGCCTGGTCGAAGATCTGTTCGATCTCCTCCCAGGACGACTCCTTCGCCTCGCCTCGTTCGACTTCGGCGGCGTCCTCGAGCGCACGTGCGAGCTGCCATTTGCGTGCGCGCGCCAGCTGCCGATCCTCTTCGAGCTGCGAGAGGCGTTCGAGGGCGAGCGTGCGCACCGTCGACGAGACTCCGAGACCGCGGCGACGCGCTTCCGCCTGGAGGCGGTCTCGGTGTTCGCCGCTCACGGCGACGCTGACGGGACCTTTCGACCGCGGCGTGCGCTTCCGTAGCGCCATAGCGGTTTTCACTATAGCCACGCATCGGCCGGTCCTTGCGGGCGGGAGATCCGAGGGCTAGAGACGCTCCAGCGCGCGAAGGACGTCGCGGTACAGCGCGACCTGCGCGGCGTGGTCCATCCCGTACCACGGGACGGTGAGCCCGATCTGATCCGCGTGCGCCGACCACCGCGCGAGCGCTGCGGGAAGGTCGTCGAGCGTGGTCGCGGCGAGCTGGTCGAGGACGCGATCCTCGACGATCTTCGCGGCATCGGTGCGCCGGCGCTCGGCGATCGCCGCGATGACCCGGTCCATCTCGGCCTTCAGGCCGGACTCGTCGAGCACGCGGCGGTACGTCGGCACGCAGTACACGGTCATGTACTGCGCGAGGCTGGCGCGGTCGCGGCCAACGACGAGCGGGAGCATCACCGGCGGCGCGGATCGGCCGGCGCGCGCGGCGCCCCTCGCGAGGGCGGGGCGCAGCACATCGTCGAGGTAGCGCGGCGTGCAGAACATGTGGGCCGCGAAGCCGTCGGCGACCTCACCGGCAGCGGCGGTCATCACCGGATTCACGCCGGCGACGTAGACGGGGATCTCGGGCCACGGGTCGTCCGCGCCGGGCGAGAAGACGGGCTGGCGCACCGAGTAGAACTCGCCCTCGTAGCGGCCACGCCCCTTTCGATACGCGTCCCAGCACGCGCGGACCGCGCGGACGTAGTCGCGCAGGCGCGGCGCCGGGCGGTCGAGGTCGACGCCGAAGCGCGAGAGCAGCGTCGGCCCCACCTGCGAGCCGAGCCCGAGGATGAATCTGCCGCCGGACCAGCCCGCGAGATCCCATGCGGCCTGCGCCGTCGCGGGCGGCGTACGCGCGAACGCGACCGCGACGTCGATCCCGACCGTGACGCTCTTCGTCGCGCGCAGCGCCGCGGCGCTGACGAGGTATGGATCGCGGCGCAGGTCGGTGACCCACACGCCTGACGCGCCCGCGGCCTCGGCCTCGGCGGCGAAACGCTCGGCCTCGGCCATCGTCGTGTTCGCCGGCAGTCCGACACCCGGTCGCATCGCGCGCCACGGTAGAGGTAGCGAGAGGCCCCGGCCTTTCGGCCGGGGCCTTCGTGAAGGTAGATGGGGGGCGTGACTAGGCTCGATTACCTCGCACGGTGACGAGCTTCGTGGCCGAGTTGTTCGACTCGTCCGACTCGGGGACCGCGTCGTTCGGGTCGACGACGACCCGGATGACGAAGTCGCCCTTCAGGCCCTTCGTGTTCCAGCCGACGCTCGCGGTCGTGGTGCCGCCGGCCGGGACGTCGACGATGCGGTCGTTCCCGACCTGCTGGCCGTTCACGTAGAACCGGACGGCGACGCCGGGCGCGTCGCTCTTGCCGGTGTTGTGCACGGTCGCGGTGATCTGCGTGTCCTCCTTGCTGCCGGTGACCTTGATGTCGCCCGACGTCACGGAGAGATCCGCGTTCTGACACTCGCCGAGCGTGTACGTCCCGGCCGCGGACGAGTCCTGGCCCGATGTCAGCGTGCCGGGCACGGCGACGCCGGCCGAGCCGATGATCCCGCTGAGCGTCGCGCCGACGCCCGGGTTCAGCACCTTGCTCGCGGCGATGGTCATCGTGATGGTCCCGTCCTTCTTGAACGAGCCCGCCTCGGGCGTCCCGAGCGCGGTGAACGTGCCGGGAACGAGCGTGCCGTAGCTGAAGGTCGGTTCACCCGCGGGACCCTGCGTCATCTGCACGTAGTAGCTCGTATTCGCCGGGGCACCCGGCGGGATGAACTGGACGCGCCAGTAGGAGTCGGGCGGGACCGTGTCGAGGCTGTCGACCTTGAGACGGAAGGTGATGTTCGGAAGGTCGCGGCCGCCGAACGTCGGGAAGAGACCGCTGACGCCGACCTCGCGCACGTTGTGCGGCGCGAGGACGTTGATCTCGGACGGGTCGGTCGCGACGGTCGTGTCGGGGATGAAGCACGCCTGCGCCGGCGCGGCGCCCCGCGCCTTCACGGCGACGGGGAAGTGCTGCGCCGGGAGCGACGCGTCGCTCGGTGTGAGGACGACCTCGCCGAACGACCAGAAGCCCGGCGTGAGCGCGGTGTTCGTCGCGGTCATCGAGAGCTGCTGCGTCGCGGGCAGCAGGCCGCCCGCGCCGATGGTGAACGTGGCGGGGCTCGCGCCGAGCGTGAAGCCCGCGCCCGGACGCGCCGTCACGGTCCAGGTGACGGAGGTGGCCGCCGCGCTCGCGACGGTGCGCGTCCACGAGCACGTCGTGCGGCAGTCGTCGTTCGCGAGGCTGGCGAGGTTGAGGCCGCGCGCGCCGGCCGCGCCGGCGAACGCGGGGTTCGCGGCCTGGTACGCCGCGACGCTCTCGTCCAGGGTGAGGCCCGCCTTCGCGGCGCGCGCGACGTTGATGCGCCCGCCGCCGCGGTCGAACGGGTCGGCCGGAGTGGTGTGGTCCTCCTTGGTGACGGCGACGGTCTCCTTGCCGCCGTCGGGCGTCGTGAAGCCCGTCGACATGAGCGCGGACTTCACCTGATCGGGGGTCCAGTCGCGATGCGCGGCGCGCACGAGCGCGCCGGCGCCCGCCGCGTGCGGGCTCGACATGGAAGTGCCCTGGATCATCGCGTACTCCGGCGTGTTCGCCGGGCCCGCGTGCGCGTTGAACGCCGCGAGGATCGCGACGCCCGGCGCCGTGACGTCGGGCTTGATGACGTTGGGCGAGGTCGCGTCGGGACCGCGGGAGCTGAAGCCGGCCATGCGGTCGGCGAGCGCGGTGCTCTCTTCGAGGACCGTGCCGACGATCGTCGCGATGTGGCCGGTGCCGCTCGCCATCCACGCGCGCAGTGACGCGCCGTCCCACTCGCCGATCTGCACGGCGGGGAGGACGTGGCCGTCGGCGACGACGCTGTTCTTGTATCCGGCCTGGCTGATCAGGACCATGCCGCTGCCGCCGCCGTCCTTCACGTTCTGGCCTTTGGCGACGCGGCCGATGACGCCCTGCGTGCAGACGACGATCATCCCGGCGATCGCCGCCTTCTGCGTGTCGGCGAATGGGTCGCACAGCTCGTTGCCGATGGCCTTCGCGTCGACGAGCGGGAGCGGGCCGATCCCCGCCGCCTCGGTCATGCCGACGATCTCCGCGTGCGCGCTCGCGCCGCCGGTGAGCTGCACGCGGCCGGTCGGACGCCGGTCATGCGTGCTCGCGCCGACCGCGAGGACCCACGGCGAGTTCGCCGGGCGACCCATCGTCGACGCGTTCGGCCCGCTGTTGCCGGCCGACGCCGCCACGAAGACCCCCGCGGCGCGGGAGCCGTAGAAGGAGAGGCCGAGCGGGTCCTGCCACGGGTCGGTCGAGCCGCCGCCGATCGAGAAGTTGATGACGTCGACGACGTCGGCCGTGGCCGCGTCGATGGCGGCGATGAGCGCGTTCAGCGGGCAGCCGCCGAGGACCGGCAGCGCGCCCGCGAAGCATGCCTTGTACATGATCACGTTCGCGTGCGGCGCGACGCCGCTGATGCGGCGCGGGCCGATGGTGATCGTGGGCGCGTACAGCGTCGCGTCGACGACGTTGCCGGCGACGGTGCTCGCGGTGTGGCTGCCGTGCCCGACGTCGTCCTCGCCGCTGGTGCCGTTGATGAAGTCGTACATGCCGATGAGCTTGTTGTTGCACTTGCCGCTCGCCGCGCAGAGGCCGAACGGGCGTCCGCGCGGGTTCGTGTACTTGAAGCCGTCGACCGGGCCGGGATCGGCGAACGACGGGTGGTCGCTGTTGATGCCGGTGTCGATGATCCCGGCGACGATCCCCTCGCCCATCGTCCCGGCGACGCCGGCCGTGCCGGACCAGACGTCGTCGGCATCCATCCACTTCGGGCCGTTGTCGGTGAGCGGCTCGAGGATCTCCTGCCGGTGCACCGACGCGACGCCCGGGAGCGCCGCGACGGTCGCGGCCTCGGCCGGGCTCAGCGTGGTCGAGAGGCCGAAGATCGCGTACGAGTACGCGAACGTGACGCTCACGGGCCGCGCGAGCGCGACGGTCATCGCCGCCACGAGCGCGGTGCGCTGCGCGTCGAGGTACGCGAGGTACGCCTGGCTCGCGGTGCTCGTCGGATCGAGGCGCGCCTCACCGCGCGCTTCGGGGTTCGTCGCGTCGAGGCCGACGATCGCGCCGCGGTAGAGCGCGAGCGGCGCGTCGGTCCCGATGACGACGTGCTCGGCCGGCGCGGTCGAGAGCGGCAGCGTCGCGGGCGTCCCGCTCGCGACGGCGGCGTCCGCGCGCGACGGTAAGCCCGCGGGCGAGATCGCGAAGAGGACGAGGAGAAGGACGGATGTCGAGCGGAGCATCTTCTTCATGACCAGATCATCCGAGCAGGCGAGGGGCCACTCGAGTCAAAGATCGGTGAACGAGGGCCCGCTTCCGGTCAATGGATGGTCAACAGGCGGTAGCGGAACGGTCGCTGCTCGCGCGGACCCTATGCTCTTGACGGCGCCGCGGGCCTCGTCAGGCGCTTCTTCGTCGCAGTCCCCAGCGCGTACGCGTCTGCCAGTTCGACGTGACGAAGGACGCGGCCATCTCCGCCGTGACCGCGTCAGCGTGCTGTGAGCGCGACTCGCCGAGCCACTTGACGCGCCGCGCGAGCAGGCCTCCGGCGAGGACGAGCGTGACGGCGATGCCGAGCGCCGCGTTCGCGATGACGCTCGCGATCGCCACGAGCGCGGCCGCGGCGGCGGCGCGAGCACATTCGCGCGCCGCCCAGCGCGAGCGCTCGGCGGCCATGAACAGCAGCGCGGCGATCCGCTCCTGGCTGAGCACCATCGGACGCACGTTCGAGCTCGCCATCGTGGGAACCTCCTGATCTTTTCTCGCGATCATCCTCGGACGACGACCTGCCAATACACGCCGTAGTCCTCCATCCACTGCGCGCCCTCGATGAGCGGACGGATGTAAAGGAGATACGTTCCGGGGACCGTCGGCGCGCGCACGGTGAACTGGAACCACGCCACCTGGCCCGGCCCGACGTAGCCCGCGGGCTGCACGGCGACCCGGTCGTAGCGTGGCCAACCGGTGTTCGGCGAGCCCAGGGTCCCGTCGCCGCCGATGATGCTCGGCCGGTCCTGACCGGGGATCGGATCCCAGGTGCCGAGGTATGCGACCTCACCCATGCGGCCCTTCACCCACCCGCGCGAGCCTGAGTTGTAATACGCGACGACCGCGGTCGCGCTGTGGCCGGGGCAGAGCGTCATGTACCCCGACTGCCCGTACCAGCTCGCATGGAAGCCGGTGATGCCGGCGGGAAGACCGACGGGCGCCGGGATCCCGGGTCCGACGGTCGAGGTGCAGCTCGTGGGCGCGGCCGTCGGTGCCGGCGTCGGTGTCGGCGTGACGACGGGTGTCGCGGCGAGCGCGCGCAGCGAGCGCAGCGCGGCGAGCGAATCGATCCGGCCGCTGCCCGTCTTCGTGTCGACGCCCGGCGGGCCGACGTCCTTCGCCGTGCTGACGATCGCTGTGCGCAGCTGGGCCACCGTCGCGGTCGGCACGCTCGAGAGCAGGAGCGCGGCGAGGCCGGCGACGTGCGGCGTCGCCATGGACGTCCCCGAGAAGATCGCGTATCCGGGCACGGTGCTCGGCAGCGTGGTCGGATAGGTCGAGAGGATCGCCACCCCCGGCGCGCTGACGGCGACGTTCACGCCCGCCGTCGAGAAGTTCGCGGGCTGGTCGTTCGAGTCGGTCGCGCCGACGGCGAGCGCGTTCGGGAACGCGGCCGGGTAGCTCGCGACGTTCGCGGTCGGACACCGCGTCGTCGTGACGCCGCAGTTCCCGGCGGCCGCGACGACGAGCGAGCCGCGCGCCGTCGCGTGGTCGACCGCCGCCTGCAGCGTCGTCGACGGGCTGTCCGAGCCGAGGCTGAGGTTGATCACGCGAGCGCCGCCATCGGTGGCCGTCGTGATCGCGGTGGCCGTGTCGGAGGTGTAGCCGACGCCCTTGCAGTCGGACACCTTGAACGGCAGGACGCGCACGCCGAAGGCCATCCCCGCGATGCCCCGCCCGTTGTTGCCGACCGCCGCGATCGTCCCGCTGACGTGGGTGCCGTGCCCGTTGTCGTCCTGGGCCGTCGTGGTCGCGGCGCATCCCGCGCTCGGCGTGCTCACGAGGTTCCGGCCGGGAAGCAGCGCGGCGGCGACGTCGGGATGCGCGTAGTCCGCTCCGGTGTCGATGACCGCGACGGTGACGCCGGCGCTCCCGCGCTGGAGGTCCCAGGCGGCGTTCGTCGCGGTGATGCGCATGTCCCACTGCCCGCCCGCGCCCCACGGATCCGTCAGGAAGTACGCGTCGCTCGGGATGAGGTCGAGATGCATGGCCGTGTCCTCCTCGGCGCCGACGACGCCGGGGAAGGATCGGACGCGCGCGAGGGCGGCGTCGATCGACGCGGCCGGCACGAAGAGGAGGTCGCGGCCGGTGCCGGGGATCGGCCGGTGCGCGGTCGCGACCGCGAGGCCCCGGGCGCGGGCCTCGTCGGAGGCGAACAGCACGATGACGCGGTGGCTCGGGAGCGCGGCGCCGCGGGCCGCGTCGGCGCTCGCGGCGATCGAAACGACGGCCGCGAGCAGCGAGACGAGCACGACGACAGCTGCGCCCCGTACGGCACCCACGCATGTGACCGTGCCGCGCGTGGGCCTCGGGCGCTACTGACGTTTCGCGTGATCGAGCGGGTCCCGGGCGGCCGAGCGCTGCGTTACGCCGCCGTCACCGCTCTGCCTCGATCTCGTCAAGGAAGCCATGGCTCTCGGCCGCGTGCACGAGCGCCGCTCGGTTCGGCACCTCGAAGATCGCCATCAACCGCGAGACGTGCCACTGCGCCGTCCTCGGGCTGATCGACAGGCGGTCGGCGATCTCCTTCGTCGTGGACCCGGCCGCGACGAGGCGCAGCAGCGCGCGCTGCTGTGGCGTGAGCTCGACGTCCCGAGCGCTCGGGCCATCCGGCGTGTCTATAGGAGGGGTCACGCTAGGCCGAACCGCCGTATACGGGGAGCCATACGAACGTACCGGTCGATGGTCAGAACGGTCTACGTTCGACGGCGCCCACACTGACGGCGTGATCCGGGTCGGCGTCGACGTCGGCGGCACGAACACCGACGCGGTCGTCATGGACGGGACGCGCGTGGTGGCGTGGGCGAAGACGACGACCACGCCGGATGCGACGAGCGGCCTCGTGGCCGCCGTGCGCGAGGCGCTCGCGAACAGCGGTGTCGCGCCGGGGGCGGTGCGCGCGGTCATGGTGGGCACGACGCGATTCACGAACGCGATCGTGGAGCGGCGCGGCCTCGCACCGACCGCGGTCGTGCGGCTCGGGCTCCCCGCGACGCTGTCGGTCCCGCCGCTCACGGACTGGCCGGCGGACCTGCGGAGCGCGATCGCCGCACGGACGTACGTCATCAAGGGCGGGCACGAGTTCGACGGGCGCGAGATCTCGGCGCTCGACGAGACCGACCTGCGGCGCATCGGCCGGCGCATCCGCGAGGATGGCCATCGCGCGGTCGCGATCGTCGGCGTGTTCAGCCCGGTCATGGACCGGCACGAGCGGCGGGCCGAGGCGATCCTCTGCCAGGCGGACCCGGGCGTCGCGTGCAGCCTGTCGCACGAGGTCGGGCGTCTCGGGTTGCTCGAGCGCGAGAACGCGACCGTGCTGAACGCGTGCCTCAGCGACCTCGCGGCGCGGACGATCGACGGGCTGGTCGCCGGGCTGCGCGAGCTCCGCCTCCCGGCGCCGCTGTACCTCACGCAGAACGACGGCACGCTCATGGCCGCGGACGACGCGCGGCGCTATCCGGTGCGCACGTTCTCGTCGGGCCCCACGAACTCGATGCGCGGCGCGGCGTTCCTCTCGGGGCTGCGCGACGGGATCGTCATCGACGTCGGCGGCACCACGACGGACGTCGGCGCCATCGTCCGCGGCTTTCCGCGCGAGGCCGGCGTCGCCGTGCACGTCGGCGGCGTGCGCACGAACTTCCGCATGCCCGACGTGCTCTCGATCGGGCTCGGCGGCGGCAGCCACGTCGAGGACGGCGCCGTCGGCCCGCGCAGCGTCGGCTACCGCCTCGAGCGCGAGGCGCGCGTGTTCGGCGGCGCCACGCTGACCGCGAGCGACGTCGCGGTCGCGGCGGGGCGCGCCGCCATGGGCGACGCCGCGCGCGTGCGCGACCTCGGGCGCGACCTCGTCGCGCGTGCGCTCTCGCGGATCGACGCGATGGCGAACGAGGCCATCGACCGCGTGCGGACGAGCGCGGATCCCGTCCCGGTCATCGCCGTCGGCGGCGGCAGCGTCCTGCTCCCGCCGGCGCTGCCCGTGGCGTCGCGGATCGTGCGGCCGGAGCACTACGAGGTCGCGAACGCCGTCGGGGCGGCGATCGCCGAGGTCTCGGGCGAGGTCGACCGCGTATTCATGCTCGCCGAGGGGCGCGACGCTGTGCTCGCGCGCGCGAAGGCCGAGGCGGCTCAGCGCGCGGTCGACGCCGGCGCCGACGGCGAGCGCGTCGAGATCGCCGAGGTCGACGAGGTCCCGCTCACCTATCTGCCGAGCAATTCCGCGCGGGTGCGCGTGAAGGCGATCGGGCCGCTGCGATGAGCATCACCGCGGCGGACGTCGAGGCGATCGCGGTCGGCGCGGGCATCCTCGGCACGGGCGGCGGCGGGAACGTCTACGTCGCGAAGCTGTGGATCCGGCAGCTGCTGAAGGATGGACGCACGATCGCGCTGCGCCCGCTCGAGGAGACCACGGACGACGCGTGGGTCGCCTCGTGCGGCGGGATCGGCGCGCCCACGGTGTCGTTCGAGAAGCTCCGGCGCGGCGACGAGGAGCTGCGCGCGATGCGCGCGCTCGAGGAGCGCGTCGGCGCGCGCATGGACGCGGTCGTGTCGGTCGAGATCGGCGGCGCGAACTCGATGCGCCCGATGGCCGTCGCGGCGCAGGCGGGCATCCCGATGCTCGACGCCGACGGCATGGGCCGCGCCTTCCCGGAGCTGCAGATGGAGACGTTCGCGATGTACGGCGTGCCGTGCGTGCCCGCGGCCATCGCGGACGACAAGGGCGCCGTCACGCTGTGGGACACGCCGATGGACGCGCGCGAGCTCGAGCGCGTCGCGCGGGCGCGGTGCATCGAGATGGGCGGCAGCGCGGGCATGGCGCAGGCGATGCGCGGGCGTGACGTGAAGCGGGCCGCGATCCCGGGATCGGTCTCGCTCGCGCTGCGGCTCGGCCGCGCCGTGATCGACGCGCGAGAGCGCAAGGCCGACCCGATCGCGGCCGCGCTCGGCGTGTCGGGTGGGCGCGTGCTCCTGCGCGGGAAGATCGTCGACGTGGAGCGGCGGACCACGGCCGGGTTCGCGCGCGGCCGCGTGCGCATCGCCGGCGACGGCGGTGAGCTGGCGATCGACTTCCAGAACGAGCACCTCATCGCGCGCGATGCGGAGGGCCGCGTGCTCGCGAGCGTCCCCGACCTCGTCTGCATCGTCGCCAGCGACGACGCCGAGCCGATCGGGACGGAGCTCCTGCGCTACGGGTATCGCGTCACGGTGCTCGGCCTGCCGTCGCATCCGCTTCTGCGCACGCCCGAAGCGCTCGCGGTCGTCGGCCCGCGCGCGTTCGGCTACGACGTGGACTTCGTGCCGCTGGCAGACTGAACCGCGATGCCCGACTGGAAGGTGCACACGCTCGAGGAAGCGCCGCGCGAGCAGATGATGGCCGGCGTCCAGCGCCGGTTCGTGTCGGGCGAGCGCACGACGGTCGCGCAGATCTGGATCGCGAAAGGCGCGCTCGTCCCGCGGCACACGCACGAGAGCGAGCAGGTCTCCTACATCGTGAGCGGCGCGCTGCGGTTCAAGCTCGACGACGGCGACGACGTGACCGTGCGGTCGGGCGAGATCCTCGTCATCCCGTCGAACATGCCGCACTCCGCCGAAGCCCTCGAGGACACCTACGACCTCGACCTCTTCGCGCCGCGCCGCGAGGACTGGATCAGCGGGAACGACGCGTACCTGCGAGGGCCGCGCTGATATAGCTCCGCATCACGGGTCGGTCAGACTGCGAGCGACCCTGAGCGGGGAGGCCGGTCACGCGCTATTCGGCATCGTCCGTTGGTCCTAGTGTCCGGCCCTCGCGCTCCGTCCGAGTACGGTGATCGGGAC
>WNFV01002606.1_pt1 | contig 23822 bp, 23 predicted proteins | sample 5400101 | NCBI WGS metagenome assembly WNFV01 (sample SAMN13153361, study PRJNA577476) | soil metagenome | isolation source: 115 cm soil or saprolite under grassland replicate 1 | place: USA:California | collected 2016-06-15 | reverse complement strand
CCCGGACGCAGCGCAGCACAAGCGAAAGCGAAGTGGTGCGCTGCAGACACCGATCTCGGGTTTACCCGAGATCGGCGACCAAATGTGCGCAAGTCGGGCAAGCCCGACTTGCGTGGACCGTTCCGGTCCGTAGCGGTCCCGGGTCAGCAGTGCACCGCTTGACTTCGCTTCGCGCTGCACCGCACCCGGGACACGTAGCTTAGTTTAACGCCCATGCGCGAAAGCGGGGGGCAGGGCTACGGACCCCGGCCCCTGGATTCCCGCTTGCGCGGGAATGAGCGGAAGGCGATTTCCCGCTACGCCGCCTTGTCGAAATATTTGCGCAGGTTGGCGCGCACCCGCGCGAGCGGCGGGATGGAGAGGTCCGGCAACGCAAATTCCCGGCCCGTGACTTTTTCAAAGACGTCGATGTAGGTAGCGGCCGCCTGCAAGATGACGTCCTGCGGGATTTCGGGAACCGGATCCTTGTAGGGATCGCAGCGCGCGGACACCCAGCGGCGGATGAAATCCTTGTCCAGCGTGTCCGGCAGCGCGCCGGCAGCAAACCGCTCGGGATAGGTCGCGGCAAGCCAATAGCGGCTGCTGTCGGGCGTGTGCACCTCGTCGGCGAGCACGATCGACCCCTTGGCGTCGAAACCGAATTCGTACTTGGTGTCGACCAGGATCAGCCCCTGCCGCGCCGCCATCTCGCGGCCGCAGGCGAACAAGGCGAGCGCCTTCTCGGAAACTTCCCGCCACTGCTTTTCGGTGAGCAGCTTGCGCGCGATGATCTCCTCGGCACTGAGCGGCGCATCGTGCGCGCCCTGTTCAGCCTTGGTGGTGGGAGTAATGATCGTGCGCGGAAGTTTCTGATTGTCGCGCAGCCCATCCGGGAAACGATGGCCGTACATCTCGCGAGCGCCGTTCTTGTACATCTGCAGGATCGACGTGGAGGTGCTGCCGGCGAGATAATCGCGCACCACGATCTCCACCGGCATCATGGTGAGGCGCTTGCTCACGAGCACGTTGGGATCGGGATATTCGATGACGTGGTTGGGGCAGATGTTTCGGGTGGCCTCGAACCAAAAGCGCGCGGTCTGCGTCAGCACCTGACCTTTGAGCGGAATCACCGCGAGGTTGCGGTCGAAGGCGCTCACCCGGTCTGTGGCGATCAGGATGCGCGTGCCGTTCCGAAGATCATAGTTCTCGCGCACCTTCCCGCGGTAATGGCCTGGAAGCTCGGGAATGACGGCGTCGGATAACGTGTGGTGCGCGTAGGGAGCGAGCGTGGATGGGCTGATCATGGAGGATATGGGGCAGCTGGAAGGAATGGATGTTGTCTGGAGTCTAATGTCTCATCCCACGCACCTCAATGCTCCTGCCCGATTATCCTCAGAACTCGTTGCGAAGAAGCCCTTCGCGCGGCTTGCGCGACCGCCGACAACCCATTTCAATCCAGTACCATTGAGGGAGCAGACCGATGAAGCCAAGCCTCCGCCCGGGCCTGTCCCGCGTCAACCGCATCACGATCGACCGTGAGCGCACCATCGGCTTCATGGGCGAGCAGGCGCGCACCTATGCCACGCCCGCGATGATCCGCGACATCGAGTACACCTGCCGCGATCTGATTGTCGAGCATGCCGATCCCGGCGAGGATTCGGTCGGCATGGAAGTCGCCGTGAAGCATCTGGCGCCGACGCTCATGGGAATGACCGTCGAGATTGCGGTGCGCGTGATCGCGGTGGACGGACGCAAGGTGTCGTTCGAAGCAACGGTCAAGGACGAGCTCGACCAGGTCGGCGCCGGCACCCATACCCGGTTCGTCGTCGAGAAAGCAAAGACCTTCGAGCGGCTCAAAGCAAAGGCCGCACGGCTCGCCGGTCAATCGGGACAAGCCCAATGACGGGCGTGATGCGCAGCGAGACCTACATGTTCGATCGCGCGGCCGAGACCATGCCGCGCGAGGAGCTCGAGGCGCTGCAGCTTCATCGCCTCAAGCAAACGATCGCGCGCGGCTACGCCAAGGTTGCGCCGTTCCGGCGCAAGCTCGATGCGGCCGGCATCAAGCCGGACGATCTCAAGACGCTCGCCGACATCGCGCGCTTTCCCTTCACCGTCAAGGCGGAGCTGCGCGACAATTACCCCTTCGGCCTGTTCGCGGTGCCGCGCGAAAGCGTGCTGCGGCTGCACGCCTCCTCGGGAACCACCGGCAAGCCGACCGTCGTCGGCTATACCCGCGCCGATCTCGACCTGTGGTCGGAGCTGATGGCGCGATCGATCGCCTGCATGGGCGGCAAGCCCGGCGACGTGTTCCACAACGCCTACGGATACGGGCTGTTCACCGGCGGGCTCGGCTTTCATTACGGCGTCGAGCGGCTCGGCATGACCACGGTGCCGGTCTCGGGCGGCGCGACCGAACGGCAGGTGATGCTGATCCAAGATTTCGGCGCGCATATGCTCGGCGCGACCCCGTCCTATGCGCTCAACATCGCCGAGGTCGCGGCAGGCATGGGCGTCGACCTGCGCCAGCTGCCGCTGCGCTACGGATGCTTCGGCGCCGAGCCTTGGAGCGAGGCGATGCGTCGCGAGCTCGAGGACAAATTCGGCATCAAGGCCATGGATACCTATGGGCTCTCCGAGATCATCGGCCCGGGCGTCGCCAGCGAATGCCATCAGGCGCAGAATGGGCTGCACATCTGGGAGGATCATTTCTTGTGCGAGGTGATCGATCCCGAGACCACCGAGCCGTTGCCGCTGGGGGAAGCCGGAGAACTCGTACTCACTACGCTCACCAAAGAGGCGCTGCCGATGCTGCGCTACCGCACGCGCGACATCACCCGGCTGATCGAAGAGCCGTGCGCCTGCGGGCGCACCCATCGCCGCATGATGCGGGTCACCGGGCGCAGCGACGACATGCTGATCATCCGCGGGATCAATGTCTATCCGTCGCAGGTCGAGGCGGTGCTGGTCGGCTTTCCCGGGCTCGCGCCGCATTATCAGCTCGTACTCACCCGCGAGGGCCCGATGGATGCCATCACCATCGAGGTCGAGCTCGCGACCCCTGCACCGCACGATGCGCCGCGCGCCGCGAAAATGGCCGCCGATGTTCGCCACCACGTCAAGGCGATGGTGGGTGTGACTTGCGAAGTTGTGCTCAAGCCGCCGGGCGAGATTCCGCGCTCGCAGGGCAAGGCCGTGCGAGTGAAGGATTTGCGGCAGGCGAGCAAGCCATGACCCGCATTCCCCTCCTGACCACCGAAGGCGGCGCGCACGCGTGCGGCCTCACCCATGGTCGGCGATTTGCGCAAGAGATCGCCGACAATGTCGCGACTTATCTGCGCCGCTTCGCCGCCTCGGGTCTTGATCGGGACGCGGCCTTCGCCGAGGCCGCGCGCTGGCGCAAGGCGATCGCCGTGCACAGTGACGCCTATGCGGAGGAGATGCGGGGGATCGCCGAGGGATCCGGGCAGAGCGAAGACACCATCGCGCTTCTCAATGCGCGCTATGAACTCGCCTTCACGCTGTTCGGCCAAGAGGCGCGGGCTTCCGTCGCGGCTGCAGAGCTGGTCGCACCGGATGGCTGCACCACGTTCGGCCTCTTGCCCGAAGCGACCGCCGATCGCCACAGCTGGCTCGGCCAGAACTGGGACTGGCTCGAAGGCGTGCATGGCCGCACCTTCGTATTGCACGCGCGGCGGACGACGCAGCCGAGCTTCGTCTGCCTCACCGAGGCTGGGATCGCCGGCGGGAAGATGGGCGTCAACGAATGCGGGATCGGCGTCGTCGAAAACGGCCTCGCCTCGACCCACGACGGTCGCAACCCGTATGAGAAGCCGTTCCACGTGCGCTGCCGGGAGGTGCTGGACGCGGAGCGATTCGAGGAGGCGGCGCGACCGGTGACCGATTCCGCTCGCACGTGCTCGGCGAATTTCGTGATCGGCGCGGCCGGCGGCAAGATCGTCGACATCGAATCGAGCCCGGATCACGTCAGCCGGCTTGATCCGCAAGACGGCATCATCACCCATTCCAACCATTTCCTGGCAGAGGGGCACGGGGACTCGCTGTTGGAGAAGATTTCCCCAAACACGCTGTATCGCGTCGATCGCATGCGCGCGCTGCTGCAGGTGCATCGCGGCGCGCTTTCCTTCGAGCACATGCGCGCGGCCGCCGCCGACCACTTCGGCGCGCCCTATGCCATCTGTCGCCATCCCGATGCGCGGGAGCCCGGCGAGAAGCGCACCATGACCGTCGGCGCCGTCCTCATCGACCTCGAGGCGCGGATCATGCACGTCGCCAACGGCCCGCCCTGCGCGAACGAGTATGTGGCGTTTAGTCTCTAATCTGTCTCGGAGATAACCGGGAGCAGTGGGATGCTTTCATAAAATTTCATCCCCGCTTCGACCTGCCCCTGATTGCAGGCCTTGCGCGCTTCCAGCACGGTGAAGAATGCCTGCGCCAAGACCTCGGGGGCGACATCCCGAGCTTCGCCGTGCGCCTCGATCAGCGTCATTAGCTTGAGGTCCGCTGCCACACAGACCCGGGGCGGACCGGTCCTGGTTTCCGCCGCCGCTGCACCGGCCGTCGCGAAGCAAACGATCGCTGCGGCCCAAAGTCGACGCGCGGGCGTACGGTCGTCGAGCCGATGCAGCTCGCGAATGGCGCTGCGCCGGCGTCGTTCCGCGGTCAGGTCACGCGCCAGTCGCATGCTGCGCTGGAGCAGCATGCGCAGCCACTTCGCAGACGCGCGCACGGCGGCGCGCATGCAGGCCTGGATCGCGAGATTGCGCTCGATCGAGGCCTGCCGGCGGAGTTCGAAGGACGAGAGCGGCGGGATGAAATTGTCTTTTTTGAACATGGTCGCCCCTCCAGGGCTGGCGGGTTGAACGGCTTCGCGACACGGCGGTCGACGCGGCGACGCGCAGCACGTGGGTGTCTAGCCGCCACAGGAGGGACGGGCTTGCAGGAACGCTTCGGTTTAGTGGGAATTTTTCTGGAGATTTTCTGGAGATTGGCGAAAAGTGGTGCTGGCGATGAGGGATTCCTCCCTTCTGCCACGCCGCTGGCTCTCGATTCGCTTCGCGGGACCTCGCTGCTCAGACGAGCGCGGGCCTCGAATCACGCGGTCTCCTCGGATTGGGGGCGGCGCCGCCTCAAGATGAAGGTGGCGCAAACCGCGCCTGCGCCTCGGCTGCGGCCTCCTCCATAGTCATGAACACCGCGCCGGCGGCCGTCAAATCCTTCAACAGCCCTTCCAGCGCCAGCATCCGATAACCACGCCCGATCACGTAAGGATGCATCGTATAGGTGAGCACGCCCCAGTCGACGGTCTGCTGCATATAGCGGAACTCATCGAGCCAATTCTCCATCACGGTGCGCGCCGACTGCAGGCCCGGCATTACCGACGTCGGCGTGCGCAGGAACTCGAAGTGCGGATGGTCATCGAGCGACCAGCTGATCGGCATTTCGATCAGCGTCGTTTCCTCACCGAAGCGATACGGCTTGCCCAGTTCGGCACGATCCCCGCGCCGTGCGCGGTAGGGCCAATAGTCGGCACCCATCAGGCTCGAGTCGTAGAGGAATTCGTGCGCGAGCAGGAGATCGATCGTGTTGTCGCTCAAGTCCCACGAGGGCGAGCGGTAGCCACGCGCCTTGCGGCCGGTCAATTTGACTATTGCATCATTGGCGCGGACGAGATCCGCCTCCTCCTCCGCGCGGGTCTGTTGCGCCGGCGGGATGTGCGCCCAGCTGTGATGCGCCACTTCGTGGCCGTCCCGCACCACCGCCTCGCAGGCGCGCGGATGGCTCTCGATGGTAAATCCGGGAACGAACCAGGTCGCGCGGATGCCGTGCGCCTTGAGCAAGTCGAGGATGCGCTGCGCGCCGACGAGGCCGAACTCCCCACGCGAGAGCGCGGTCGGTGTGGTCATCCCGCGCGCGATGAACCCCGACTGCGTGTCGAAGTCGAAGGTCAAGCAGACGATGTGGCGCGGCACTTTGCTCTCCCGCACGTGGACACGGGCGCAATTGGCATAGCATAGTCCCGCAACGATCTCCCCTCACCTGCCGGCCTCGGAATTCACGATGGCGAGCCAAACGATCGGCATCATTGTCAATGGCGCCACCGGCCGCATCGGCTCGACCCAGCATCTGGCGAACGCCTTGATCCCGATCATCGAGGAAGGCGGCCTGGCGCTCGGCAAGGACCGTTTGCTTCCACGTTTGCTGCTCGTCGGCCGCGACGCGGATCGCGTGGCCGCCGTCGCGCGCCGCCACAAGCTCGCGGATTGGACCACCGACCTCGACGCGGCGCTCGCCGATCCCGCCTACGCGATCTTCTTCGATGCGGCCGCGACGCAACAACGCGTCGCCGTTCTCGAAAAGGCGATCGCCGCCGGCAAACACGTCTATTGCGAAAAGCCGGTGGCATCCACCGGCGCGCAGGCCCTTACATTGCTGCGCCAGGCGCAGAGCCGCGGCCTCAAGCACGGCGTCGTCGAGGACAAAATCTATCTCCCCGGCCTGCAAAAGCTCGCCGCGCTCACGAGGAGCGGCCAGCTCGGACGCATTATTGGATTCCGCCTCGATTTCGGTTGGTGGGTGTTCGACGGCAGCGAGCAGCCCTGCCAGCGGCCGAGCTGGAATTATCGCGCGGGCGGCGGCGGCATCATTCTGGATATGTACCCGCACTGGCGGTACGTGATCGAAAGCATCATCGGCCGCATCGTCGCCGTCGCCTCGAGCGCCTGGACCGCCACGCCCGAGCGCATCGACGAGCGCGGCCAGCGCTATCGCGTGGCAGTCGAGGATTCGGCTGCGACCCTCGTCGAAATCGAAGGCGGCGTCTTCGGCAGCGTCGGGAGTTCTTGGGCGACGCGCGTGCGCCGCGACGACCTGCTGACGCTGCAGGTGGATGGCACGAAAGGCTCGGCGGTCGCGGGCCTGCATCGCTGCCAGGTGCAATCGAGCGCGCAGACCCCGGCGATCGCGCATTTCAGCGTGATGCAGGATATCGGCGCGGATTACCGCGAGGGATGGACACAAGCACCGCCTCTCTCCTGCTATCGCAACCCTTACCGCGTCGGGTGGGAAGCGTTCTTGCGCCATGTCGCGGCCGGCGAGCCGCCTGCGTGCGATTTTGCAGCCGGCATTCGCGACATCGCCTTCGCCGAAGCCTGCAATCGCAGCATGCAGGAGCGCAGGTGGGTTGCGTTCCCGCCGCCGACGGAGAGCACGGCGTGAGTATCAGCCTCGTGTGTCCCGGACGAGCGAGTGCGTAAGCACGAGCGAAGATCCGGGACCCAGGGCTCCACACGACACGGCTTCGCAATGACGCGTTGCAATTTACTGGGTCCCGGGTCTCGCTCCGCTCGCCCGGGACACGAGAGATCCCGTCACGCGGCGGCGGCCGATTTGCCGATCGCCGCATTGACGCGCGGCATGACCTCTTCGGCCATCAGCTGCATCGAGCGCTTGTTGAGCGCCGGCTCGACCCAATCCATACCGGCGTAAACCAACTCGCCGAAGTCGCCGATCTCCTCGCGCAGCGCGAGAATTTGGTCGACCACCTTGTTGACGCTGCCGTGGATCACGCAGTGATCCATCACGTAGTCGAGGGTGATCTCCTCGTCCGGCTGCTCCTTGTGCGACTTGAACACGTAGAGCCGCTTGCCGCGCTTCATCTTGGCGCGCATCTGCTCGTAATAGAATAGGTACGGGCTTTTCGGGTCGTCGCGGCCGTAGCGCGCCGCAGCCTTGTCGTCGTCGAGCACGCAGATCGCGCGTGCCACCCGCCAGTCCGCGACATTGGCTTCCGCGCCGACCTCGGCCTTGCCTTTGCAGTAATTCTCCCAATGCGATTTGAGGTGCTTGGACAAGAGAAAGTTGGCCGACAGCGGATGAAAGTCGCGCTTTCCCATTTGCACGACACCGGGCGAGAACGGCGCCACCACGGTGCCCACGATCTCCGGCCACGGCTTCTGATACGGCTTGGCCATGTAGCCGATGCCGAGATCGAGCGTCATGGTGCGCGCGGTCGTGACCTTGTAGCGGTTATCGGGAAAGTCGATGTCATAGGGCGGTTCGCGCTCCCAAATGGCGAGAATGACGTCGATCGCCTCGGCGAATATCTTATTGCGATCCTCGTCGAGGATGCCGAGTGCCTCCGCGTCCGAGGTCAGCGCGCCGGGGCTCACGCCGAGGATGAAGCGGCCCTCGGCCAAGTGATCGAACATCGCCGCCTGCACCGCGATCAGCACGGGATGCATCTGCGTGAGGTTCGAGGTCCCGGTCGCGAGCTTGATCCGCTTGGTCGCCGGGATCAGCGAGGCCTGAAACATCATGCTGTTGGTGATGGTCTCGCAGGCGTCGGTGAGATGCTCGCCCATGAAGGCGTCGTAGAACCCGAGCTGATCGGCGAGAATGACGGCCTCGCGGTCCTCCTTGAGCGTCTCGACCCAATTACGGTGCATGGGGTGCACCGGCATGGTGAAGTAGCCCAGTCTCATTCCCGTCTCCAGTCGCGCGCCGCAGCCCAGGCCTTGGGTGCGGCGCCAAAGCGGCTCATGTGCCCAATTTACCGAGCTGGCACAAGCATCAATTTGCGGCGGGGGGCATGCGTTGAGGCGATGGTTAAACCTCTTGCGTCGTCGTGCCACAGCAACGCTGAGATTTCAGGCACGCGTATGCCCGCTCGGCGGTGTCCGAGGCTCAAGATCGTTCATGACGGGATGGCAGTCCGCCCGGACGAATCTCGTGAATCAAGCGCAACGACTGCCGGAGATGGCGGGGTCGAGCGACCGCCGATTGTGCCCTACATTGCCTTCGCCTGGGCCACGAGCTGATCGAGCGCCTTGCCCCATCCCTCGCTGAACCCCATTCGGTCGTGCGTATTCCGACTCTCCTCATCCTTGTGCATGGCGAGGGCGGTGTATTTCGTTCCCTTTCCCTGCGGCTCCATCATGATGATCGCGGTAAAGGCCGGAACATCGAAGGTGGGATTGGAGGGCCGGTAGCCAGGCGCGAGCGCGACGGTCCACACCAGCTTGCGGTTCGGCACGATCTCGAGGAAGCAGCCGACATTGTTGATGTCTTCACCTTCCGGCGAGCGCATCACGGTGCGGAAGATCCCGCCGGGGCGCAGGTCGATCTCGCAATCGACGGTTTTCCAGGGCGCCGGCGTGAACCATTTCTTGATGTGCTCAGGCATGGTCCACGCCGCCCAGACAAGCTCGGGCGGAATGTCGACGACACGCTCCAGAACCAAGTCAAGCCGGGGATCGTGTTGTACAGTGGCGGTCACTTCATCTCCTCCTTGAGCTGCAGCAGATAATTGTCGAGTTGATCGAGGCGGCGCTCCCAGAGCGCGCGCTGTTGCGCCATCCAGCGCTCTGCCGCTCGCAGCGGCTGCGGCACGAGCCGATAGGTGCGCACTCGCCCCATCTTTCGCGAGCGCACCAGCCCGCACTGTTCGAGAACGTCGAGATGTTGCACGAATGAAGGGAGCGCCATGTCGAAAGAGCGAGCTAACTCGCTGACCGGCGCGGGGCCGGTGCAGAGCCGGCTCAGCACCGCCCGCCGCGTGGGATCGCCCAGCGCGCGAAAGACCCGGTCGAGGTGCATTTGTTGGTTAGGCATATGCCTAACCGTAGAGCGACAATGATACTTAGGTCAATGCCTAACTGAATTGCGTCTGAGACATGCGCCGTCGCACGGTCAGCATATTTTGAAATGCTGGAACGAAGCAATTCTTCAGAGCTGGCTTTGCAGTCCATGCTCGTTCTGAGACTGGTGTCAAAGGCGAAGACTTCGATTTTCGAGCGGTGCGTTCGGGCGAGAGTGTCAATGTCGAGGTGACTGCACTGACTGCCCTGCCACGAGCTTCGGCACGGTGTCGCGGAAATGTCGGTGAAAGGCTGCAACGTGGTCAGGGTAAGCTGCCGATTTTTTCCAGAAGGCTTCATATCTCAGCCGGGCGGGATTTTTCGCATCGATCATCAGGCGCTGCGCTTTGTCCCTGTACTCCGACGTAATCTTCGAGCGCGGCAGGATCGTCGCGCCAATCCCGATATCGGCCCATTCCTGCATCACCTGATAGCTGAGCGTATGTCCCGTATATTCCCTGATCTTAAATCCCGCATCTTCGAACAGGCGGCGTGTCGCGATCGCGAGCCCGCAGCCGTCGTAGGAAAGCACGAAAGTTTCCCGCGCGACGGACTTCAGCAAAACAGAGCCGCCTTCGGCGATCACCTGCGCGCTCGCCTGTTTAGGCATGTAGAAGAGATCCTCTTCGTAAAAAAGCCTGCGTGACAGCGCGCGCGAGGGCTTCTCATCCGGCAGTAAGGCGCGGAGGATGATATCCGTCTGTTCCCTGTCGAGGCGCTCTTCAAGGTCGCCGAGAAAGCATTTTTTGTAGAAGATTTCGACACCGGAATGCGCCGCCTTGTATGGCTCGAGCACCTGCGTCAACAGCCGCGCATCAATTAGTGGCGAAAGCCCGATCCGCACGATCTTGTGAGCCGGGTTATGAAAAGTCCTCACACCGGCTTCGAGCTCCGCTTGCGCCTGCAGAACGGCCTCTATCAGCGGGAGAAGCTGCGTCCCGAAGGGCGTCAGATCGACACGCCGTGTCGTGCGCGCAAAGAGTTGACCTCCGAATTCTTCTTCCAGGAGCGCAATGCCGTTGGACAAGGTCGGCTGCGAACTCGATGACGGCGTCGTGATTAGCGAGTCGACTGCGATCTCCAGGTATATCGAAGGGCAACAGCCGCAGCCGCCGCTCATGGGCAAGACGCCCCGAGAGCAGGCGTATATTTCCATGTGGCAGCGGCGCGTTGAAGACGGGCTGCTTTACGCCGCACAGCACTACTTCCATCACGCGACCCCTGGACTCGGTGAGCCGGACCGGTACCGCAACGCCGACTGGGGCGAAGCCAACAAGCAGCGAGCGATCGAAACCATGCGCTGGCTTGATAAGGAACTTGCGACGCGCCGCTTCATCGCCGGCGAAGCCTTCACCATCGTCGACATCACGGCGCTATGCGGGATTGATTTCGCCCATGCCCTTGGCGTCAGCATGCCCAGCGACTGCGGCGCTCTTAATGAGTGGCATGCGCGCGTGTCCGCGCGGCCAAGCGCCAAGGCTTGATGCGAGATCGCCCGGAGACAGACGTCATGACAAATGAGAACGACAAGAGGAACGTCGCGGTCATTGCCGGCATGGCGGCAGGTTTTGGCGAGACGCTCGCCCGGGAACTGTCGCAGGCGGGATATGCGGTCGCCGGGCTCTCGCGCACGGCCGCAAAGGTAAGCGATCTCGCGCAGGAGATCGGCCACTCTGGAAGCCCGTATCGGGACTATGCCTGCAATCTCGGCAACGCGGACCAGGTCGCGCATACCTTCAAGGAGATTGAGATCGCGCACAGCGCACCGAGCGTCCTCATCTACAACGCCATGCAGCTTGTTGCGAAGCCGTTCGCGGAACTCACGCCGGAAGACTTCGAGCAATCATGGCGTTCGACCTGCTTCGGCGCCATGGTCACGGCGCAGGCGGCTCTCCCCGGTATGCTTTCGCGCGGCGGCGGAACGATGATCTTCACGGGCGCAACTGCCTCAATCAAAGCGAGCGCCCGCTTCGCCGCATTCGCCTCCGCAAAATTTGCTCTTAGAGGCCTGGCGCAATCGCTTGCGCGCGAATTCGGCCCGCAGGGCGTTCATGTGGTCCATGCGATCATCGACGGGATTATCTGGGGGCCGCAGTCGCGGCAACGCTTCAACGTGAAGCGCGAAAATTGCCTCGAACCTGAGGCGATCGCAAAAATCTATCTTCAGTTGATTGAGCAGCCCTCCTGCGCCTGGACGCATGAGTTTGATCTGCGCCCCTCAGTCGAGAAGTTTTAGGAGCTGTTCATGCACTATCTCGTACCAGAAAAGCTGAACGCCGACTTGAGCAAGCCGGCCCTGGTTCACTCCAACAGCCTGCCATGGACGCCGTCGCAGACGCCCGGCGTCGAGCGCCGTTTCCTTGAACGCGATGGCGGCGAGGTCGCGCGCGCGTCATCGATCGTGCGTTACGCGCCGGGAAGCGCGTTTCCCCGTCATGTGCACGATAAGGGAGAGGAATATCTCGTCTTGAACGGCGTTTTCTCGGATGAGCGTGGCGATTTCGGAAAGGGCACCTATGTGCGCAATCCGCCTGGAAGCACGCACGCGCCATTTACGAAGGACGGCTGCATCATCTTCGTAAAGCTCCGCCAGATGCCCGCCTCGACGAAAGAGGCGCTCGTCGTGCGGACCCTTGACATGAAAGGCGCGCCGACTTCCGTTGCGGGCGTTACGCGAACGACGCTGTTCGAATCTGAAACAGGCGAAACCGTCGCGGTCGAGACCTATGCGCCGGGTGCGCAATGGCTCGATCGGGCGACGCATAAAGGCGAGGAGTTTCTCGTCCTGGAAGGCGGTCTTCTTTATGGGGATTACGTATGCGAGGAGGGCACATGGCTGCGCTTCCCGCCGGGACGGGCGCTGCCGATCAGATCGAAAACAGGGTGCAAGGTCTGGGTGAAGCGGGACCATCTCGCCGTGCAGTGACGTTCTCTTCTGCAAGAGTTCTTTCGCCGGGCTCGGAAGGCGTTCGCCGGCCGGATGCATGGCTCGGGTTGGCCAGGTTCGCGCTTGATTTGGCCTCTCCGCCCCGCGGCACAGGCGATGCGTTTCGCCATAGCCCGCGAAGACGGGCGTATACGCCCTTAACAACCCATCCTACGAACTATCTGCGGACTCACGCGAGCAAGATCGATCATCGTCTCCTTGAAAAGCGAACGCCGGGAGCGGTCAAATTGGGGTCTTGCCTGACTGATGCGACCCGCGAGACGGCTCCCGGCATACCCGTTCGTGAGCGGCCACTGCGCTGAAGCCCGAACGCATGCATCAGCGGTCATCGTGGCACGACCTTCGGTGGTTTCATTCGGTAGTTCCTCCACCAGTTCACCAGTATAGGTTAGCTCAGGAGATCCGATCAAAATTGATCAAGATCAACTCTCGCCGCATCCGGGTTGCAATTCATCATAGCAGATCTGCTCCTTTGGACGTCCCAAATACCCCTCGTTGTTTCACCGAGCGCCGTTTGATTTGATCTTGATCAATGCCGCTGATGATAGCCGTCGAATATTCGGCAAAGGAATCCAATGCATGTCCATGGGAGGACAGCGATGCGCACACTCCACATCATTCAGCGGCTATTCCCCAGAAGGATAGCTCGCACCTCGTGGGCGCGGAGATCTGGCTTCACCTGCGGAGACTGCGATCGCTGGCAGCGGTGCGGTTTGCCACCCCACGACGACTGCATCCACAGGGTTGCCCAGATCGCTCGCGGCGCAACACCGGTCAAGCGTTTGCACCTGCCTGTCTGCTGAGCGTCAGCGGCCGCGGCGACGTCGGCAATGCCGCGCCGGTCACCGTTGGCACGCAGGAAAGCAGCGCGTTCCAGCCGCATCGTTGTCCGCGACGTCGTCGCAAACAGGCAGGCCATTGCCCGCGCTTCGTCTCGCACCTTCTCGTCCGGCACGATCACTTCCTGGGTTTAAGACGCACCTACGCCCTGAGCTCCGCACTGCTGGCAGGCGTCGGCAACGACGCGACTTTCATTGCCGACCACATCGCCGCAAGACAATAACGATGGTTAGCGCCAGCTTGCACAATAGCTTGGTCCGGAATGGGTCAGAACCGGTAAAGCTCAGACTGAGCAAATGTTTTCCGATTTGCTCCCGAAAGCAGTCCTCCGATCTGCGCATTTATGAGTACACGCCCTACTAGATGGAATGTCAGTCTTTAGTGCGTATCGGTATCGCTCTCGTCTCTACATTCGTCCTAACCGACGCGATTGCGGCGGACGATGAGGCGGCGACGCATACGTCCGTGTGGGGAATGGGCGCCGACGCCGTTCCCCGCGAACGACAACCAGCACAGGACGAGCATTAGAATTTGAGGCTTACCCGCTGCTTGCCCCAAAATTTGGGTCTGACAGGGACGCCATCTAACACACTGATATCAATGGTGGGCGCACCAGGACTCGAACCTGGGACCCGCTGATTAAGAGAAACAGGGTACTCGGTAGCATCAATGTGCAGCAGTAGTGGGAAAGCGTTAGAAATGGCTTGAAATCTGCATTTATCGCGGTATACCCTCTGTCCGCTGCCGGCAAGAGTATGTAAGAGTGATCTTCCCATGGTCTTCCCAGTAACCGGGCGCCAGAAGTCAGCGGGTCTTCGCTAAAAAGCAAGACAGATGAAACTTACAAAACCCAGCATCGAACGGCTCACGCTGCCGCCTGGCAAAAGCGAAGCGATTTTCTTCGATGACGACGTGCCCGGCTTCGGCCTGCGGCTAAGGGCAGGCGGCTCCCGCACCTTCATCGTGCAATACGCGCTCGGCGGCAGGCAGCGCCGCATGACAATTGGTGCGGCCAAGATCCTGGATCCGGCGAAGGCACGGCAGACGGCGGGAAATCTGCTCGCGAAGGTCCGGCTCGGCCACGATCCTGCTGCCGATCGAGCGGAGGCTCGTGTGCGGGCATCCGATGAACTACTCGGCGACGTCATCGGCCGCTTTCTAGCACGCCAGGAGGGTCGGCTGCGGCCGCGCAGCTATGTCGATGCCAAGCGCTATCTCGAGCAGTACTGGAAACCGCTGCACAGCCTTCATCTTGCAAGGATCAGCCGCGCCACGGTGGCCGCACGTCTTGGTAAGATCGCCGACGAGCATGGTCCGGTATCCGCCGATCGGGCGCGCGCCGCGCTGTCATCATTCTTCACATGGGTCATCGGCGAAGGCCTCTGCGACATGAACCCAGTGATCGGAACCAACAAGCATTTTGATGGCGCGAAGTCGCGCGAGCGCGTGCTTGCCGATCGCGAACTGGCGCTCATCTGGCGCACCCTGCCCGATTCGGACTACGGCGAGATCGTAAGACTGCTGATGCTTACTGGGCAACGGCGCGAGGAGATCGGTGCCTTGCGCTGGTCGGAGGTCGACCTGGAAGAGCGTATAATTAAACTACCGCCCGCGCGCACCAAGAACAGTCGGCCCCATGAAGTCCCACTATCCAAACCCGCATTCGCAATCTTGAAATCGCGCCCTGCCCGCGCCGGCCGAGATTCCATATTCGGTAATGGCCCTCGCACCGGCAGCGATCGGCAGAGCGGCTTTCAGGGATGGTCGAAATCCAAGGCCGCACTCGATAAGCAAGCGGCCATCGGTTCATGGCGGCTGCATGATGTAAGGCGCAGTGTCGCTACCCGCATGGCCGAACTTGGCGTGCAGCCGCACGTCATCGAAGCTGTGCTCAACCACATCAGCGGCCACAAGGCTGGCGTCGCTGGCGTCTATAACCGATCGAGCTACGCCGCAGAAAAGCGGGCCGCGCTCGATCTGTGGGGCAAACACGTTCAACTGCTGATCAATCGTGAGAAGCACGGCGACGGGCAGCACATTGTGAGGTTTCCGGCCCGCGCCGAAAAATCAATCGCTGGCTGATGTCCGCTTTGCCCCCGAAAGCGGACAAAATAGCAGACATCTCGGTATGTCCGCTTTGTGCCAAAGCGGACTGAGGCACCTCAGCCACCACGCACGCGGCTTGCTTATCCGACCACCTCATCGGCGGTCGCGAGAAGCGTGGGCGGGGGTGTAAGGTACGAATCTATTCTTCTGACAATATTCTAACACTGCACTATTCTCATGCCGTCGATGCTTTGTTCTCATGCGATCGAAAATCCGCTGGGCAAGCCGCAAGGACGACCATGCCCTCCTTTCTCGACGACCGAGTCGATAGCGACGCAATCCTCGAGGACATCCGCAGCATCGTAGAAATCGAGAGCCCTTCGCGCAGCGCTCCGGGCGTCAACCGCGTGCTCGAAACGATCGCAAGGTTGTTCGAGGGAACCGGCGCCGCGTGGGAGCGTGAGCTAACCACTGATTCGTTTGGCGACATTCTGCTCGTGCGCTGTGATCCGACGCGCAACGAGCCGGGCATTCTGGTGCTGAGCCACATGGATACCGTGCATCCGGTCGGCACACTGACCGGCAAGCTCACCTATCGTCGCGAGGGCGACCGGGTCTACGGGCCAGGCATTTACGACATGAAGGGAGGGCTGGTGCTCGGTGTCGCGGCGTTCCGCCGGATTGCCCTGGCGAGGCGGCGCACGAAATTGCCGATCACGTTCCTGTTCACCCCGGACGAAGAGCTGAGCAGCTCGGTCTCACGTAGCGTCATCGAACGCGAGGCGCGCGGCCAACGTTACGTCCTCGTCACCGAGCCGTCGCGCGAAGGCGGGAAGGTCGTGACCGAGCGCAAGGGCGTCGGCGTCTTCGTTATCCGCACCAGGGGCAGGTCCGCGCACGCCGGCCACGACCCTGACAAGGGTCGCAGCGCCATCGTCGCCATGGCGGAGATCGTGCTTGCGATCGCTGGGTTAGGTGACCATACGCGCGGCATCACGACAAATGTCGGATTGGTCGTTGGTGGCACCGCTCGAAATACGGTCGCGGAAGAATGCATGATCGAGGTGGACCTGCGTTTCTGCGACCGCACAAGTGCAAGCGAGATGGAAGCAAAGATCAAGGCCCTGAAATCGTCGCGACCCGACATCGAAACGACGGTGACGGGCAAGATCACACGCCCACCGTTCGTGCGTGGACGGGGCGTCGATCTCCTGTTCGACAAAGCCGCGGCCATTGCAAAGGAGATTGGCTTCCAGCTAGAGAGGGCGCGGCTCGTCGGCGGCGGATCGGACGGCAATTTCACGGTCGCGATGGGGATCCCAACGCTCGATGGACTCGGCGTCGACGGCGCGGGCGCACACACGAATCATGAATACATGCTCTTCTCTTCGATCGAGCCGCGCACCCGGCTGCTGCAGGGCTTGATGGAGCGGTTGGAGTGAGGGACGCGGAACGATGCCGCGAGCGTTTTCGTGAGCGGAACCCAGCCGCGCGAACAGGCCGGCCTCCCGACTTGCCTCGGTAACGCTAGTACCATAGCTCATCAGACCACCGGCTTTCGCGAACTCACGCAGGTTATAACTCGCGGGAACTCCATGTTGGACCGCCAGTGTGGCGAGCTGATCGCGCTGACTGAGGAAGAACGATCGGGGGCAGCGCGCCCGCGTCGACTTGGAGCAAGGTTGCAAAGGCTGCATCGAAGTTGCGTTCGGTGCTTGCATGGATGACATGAGTGTGCAGCCCAAGCGTCCGGGCGGCCACATTGGTGCTTTCAGCGGCGCGGCGATGTTGGTCCACGACGTTTGGTCCATAGGACATCAGCCCACCCGCTTCGACATACTCCCGAATGCCGTGCATCGTCGGCAGTCGCGCCCCGGGCGCCAAGGTGCTGACGCGAATGCGGTTCGTATTTAGGAGCGGGTCGGCAGCGACATAAAGTGCATCCGCACGGCCCTGGAGCGCCCCGAAGGCGGGCGCGATGTCCTCGGCGCGCCGCCGCCGCAGTTCGTCTAGCCGCGCAGGTGACACGCCACCCAATGCCCGTCGCTGCCTCGCTTGAGCACTGGCGTCTCCTGCGCGCACAGCGGAAGCTGGCGGATTGGACACCTGGTGTGGAACGGGCAGCCGGACGGCGGCCGAATCGGGCTCGGGACGTCGCCCTGCAACACGGTGCGCCGACGCTTGACGACCGGGTCGGGGATCGGCACCGCCGCCATCAGTGCCTCGGTGTAGGGATGCAGCGGTGCGGTATAGAGGTCGCGCGCAGTGGCGATCTCGACGACCTTGCCGAGATACATCACCGCGACGCGGGTGCTGATGTGCTCGACGACCGACAGGTCGTGGGCGATGAAGATGTAGGTCAGGCGGAACTGCTGTTGCAGCTCCTCCAACAGATTGATGACCTGCGCCTGGATGGACACGTCGAGCGCCGATACCGGCTCATCGCAAACGATCAGGTCAGGCGATACCGCGAGCGCGCGCGCAATTCCGATCCGCTGTCGCTGCCCGCCGGAGAACTCATGCGGGTATCGCCGCATTTGATCGGCACGCAGCCCCACGGTTTCGAGCAGCTCGACGATCCGGTCCTCGAACTCCCGCCGGCTCTTCGCCAAACCATGAATGATGAGAGACTCGCCGATGATGGCGCCGACTGTCATGCGTGGATTGAGCGACGCATAAGGGTCCTGAAAGACGATCTGCATCTCTCGGCGCAAGACGCGCAGATCCGCCTTTTTTAGCGCCGTGACGTTTACGCCCTTGAACCACAGCTCACCCGAGGTCGGTTCGATGAGCCGCAGGATGCAGCGCCCCGTGGTCGACTTACCGCAGCCGGATTCCCCCACCAACCCCAGGGTTTCGCCGGCGTCAAGATCAAAGCTCACGTCATTGACGGCGTGGACCCGCTCCACCGCGCGGGAAAAGACGCCGCCGCCGATGACGAAATGCTTCACCAGATTTTTCACGCGCAGCATCGGTTCGGTCATGGCGCGTTCGGTCCGTACAAGACGCATGCAACCTTGTGGCCGGCCGCGATCTCGCGCAGCGGCGGCACCGCCTCGCGGCAGGCTGCCCGGGCGAACGGGCAGCGCGGCGCAAACCGGCAGCCCGGCATGGGATCGACCAGGCTCGGCACAACGCCAGCGATCGATTCGAGGCGGGATCTGCGGGTTGCTCCCCGGTCGATCCGCGGGATCGATCGGATCAGCCCCTGCGTATAGGGGTGTCGCGGTTGCGCGAAGAGCTCACCGACTGGCGCTTCCTCGACCACCTTGCCGGCATACATCACCGCGACCCGCTGCGCGGTCTCGGCGACCACCCCCATGGCGTGGGTGATCAGAAGCACCGCCATGCCGAGCCGCGACTTCATCTCCGTCAACAAGTCGAGAATTTGCGCCTGGATCGTCACGTCGAGGGCGGTGGTCGGCTCGTCGGCGATCAGCAATGCCGGATTACACGACAGCGCCATGGCGATCATGACGCGCTGGCGCATGCCGCCGGAGAACTGATGTGGATAGTCCCTGATCCGACGCTCCGGATTGGGAATGTGAACGAGCCGCATCATCTCGACGGTGCGATCGAGCGCCGCGCGTTTCCCCAGCCCGTCGTGCAGGCGGATGACCTCGGCGATCTGATCGCCGACGGTGTAAACCGGATTGAGCGACGTCATCGGCTCCTGGAAGACGATGGCGATCTCCTTGCTGCGGATCCTCTGCATGTCATGCGGTCCGAGCGGCACGATGTCCCGCCCGCGCCAGAGAATTCGGCCGTCGACGATGCGCCCGGGCGGCGTGGGAATGAGCTTGAGCACGGACATCGCAGTGACGGACTTGCCGCAGCCGGATTCTCCCACCAGGCCGAGCGTCTCTCCACGCTCGACGGCAAGATCGACGCCGTCGACCGCGTGCACCGTTCCCTCGTCGGAAGAGAAGTGCGTCTTCAACCCGCGAATTTCGAGCAAGCGCTCGGCCATGACCGCTACACCTTGACGGCTACAACACCTTTCGAGGGTCGAGGGCGTCGCGCAATCCGTCGCCGATGAAGTTGATCGTCAGCACGGTGAGAAAGATCGCGGCGCCGGGAAGCAGTGCCCAGTGCGGCGCGATGTCGAGGTAGTCCTTGGCGTCGTAGAGAAGCCGTCCCCAGGTGGGAATGTCCGGCGGGAAGCCAAGGCCAAGGAACGACAGCGTCGACTCCGCGATGATCGCGGAGGCGACCTCGATCGTGCCGGCGACGATCACCGGGCCGAGCGCGTTGGGCAGGATGTGGCGTACCACCTGGCGCGTCGTCGATGCGCCGAGCGCGCGCGCCGCCTCCACGAATTCCTTCTCGCGCAGCGACAAGAATTGCGCGCGCACCAGCCGCGCCACCGGCATCCAGCGAAAGCCTCCGATCACCGCTACGATGAGGATGAACACGCCCGCCTCCAGCCCCGCCAGCGCTTTCAGCGTATCGCGGAACAAATAGATGATGAGCAGCAGCAGTGGCAGTTGCGGCAGCGACAGGAACAGATCGGTCAGCCACATCAGCGCTGCGTCGACGCTGCCGCGTGAAATGCCGGCAAGCGCGCCGATGATCGTGCCGACAATGACCGCGACCAGCATGGCGGCGAGCCCCACGGCGAGCGATATGCGCCCGCCGTAGAGCAGGCGGGCGAAGAGATCCTGGCCGAGGTCATCGGTGCCGAACGGATGCTGCCATGACGGACCGGCGAGGCGCGCCGCGAAATCGATGTCGTTGATCGGCACCTGCCACCAGAGCGGCCCGAGGACGACTGTCAAAATGATCAAGCCCAAGAGCGCGGCGCTTGCCACCGCCAAACGATGACGGCGAAAGCGTCGCCAAGCTTCAAGGCCCAGCGAGACGCGCCTACCCTCGGCCGGCGCGCGCGCCGTGACGTCAGCGGTAGGCAATGCGTGGGTCGAGCAAGCCATAAATGAGGTCCGCGAGCAGATTGAACACAATGACCAGGCAGGCGAACACGAAGGTCACCGCCATGATCACCGGCGTGTCGTTGGCGAGGATCGAGCTGATGAGCAACGAGCCGATGCCGGGAACGCGGAAGATCTGCTCGGTGACGATGGCGCCACCGAACACCGCCGGCATTTGCAAGGCGACGAGCGTCACGACCGGCATCAACGCGTTGCGCACGACGTGTTTCAAGATCACGGCGCGCTCGGGCAACCCCTTGGCACGGGCGGTGGTGACATAGTCGAGGTGGATGACGTCGAGCACGGCGGAGCGCACGTAGCGCGTCCATGAGGCTCCCTGAAACAGGCCGAGCACGGCCACCGGCATCGCCGCCTGCCGGATGTGCTCCCAGTACCACTGCCAGCCGGTGGCGCTGATGTCCGTGCGATATACGAATGGCAGCCAATCGAGGTAGATGCTGAAGACCAGAATGAACAGGAGGCCCATGAAGAAGGTGGGCAGGGAGAAGCCGATAAACGTCAGCGTGCTGGCGATCTGATCGAAGATCGAATAGGGCCGCACCGCCGCGTAGACGCCGACCGGCAGCGCGATCAACAGGGCGAGGATCTGCGAGGAGCCGATGACGAAGATCGTCGTCGGCAGCCGTTGCAGGATCAGGGTATCGACGTCGACCCGGCTGACGAAGGAGAAGCCCCACTCGCCGTGCAGCATGGCGGCGAACCAGCGTAAATAGCGAATGGGGATGGGATCATCGAGCCCGAATTTCACGCGCAAGGCGGCACGCACCTCGGGCGGAACGTCGGGACTGGTGGCAAGCTCGCTGAACGGATCGCCGGGGGCGAGCGCGAGCACCGTGAACAATACGATGCTGATCCCGATGAGGCTGGGGATCGCGATCAGGAGGCGCCTGAGAAGATAGCGGCCCATTCCTCATCTACCAGGCGCGTGGAGCTTCGACGCCAGCCGGCGTTGCGGCGCGCGGCACGCTCACGTTTCGCGGAACCAATCGCTCAAGTGCGCCATATCGTTGTCCCAGCTGGTGATCTGCGCGCGCAACGTTTTGGCGAGCGCCTGCACCTTCGGCCGATTGACTATCGGGATCACCGGCTTGTCGGACACCAGATCGTTCATGCGAATGAACAAGGCGGCCCGCTTGACCGGGTCGAGCTCGATCTCGGCGGCGCGAAACGCCTGGTCGTAGTCGTCGTTGCGCCAGCGCGTGACGTTGCGGCCTTGCCACTTGTTCTCCTTGTTCGCGATCTCCCAGGACACGAACTGATTCATGAACGGCTCGGGATCGGGCCATGGCATCGTGGTGTTGTACATCTGCAGGTCGCAATAGAACTTCGTATAGGTGTCGGTATTGGCCACATCGGACGAGAAGAACACCGAGGCGGTGACCGACTTGAGGTCGACCGCCATGCCGGCCTTCTGGCATGCCTGCTTGACGATCGCCTGGGTCTTCTGGCGCGGCGCGTTGATCGAGGTTTGATAGACGAGGCTCAGCTTCTTTCCGTCTTTCGCACGGATGCCGTCGGCCCCACGCTTCCAGCCGCCTGCCTCCAGCACCTGGTTGGCCTTCTCGATGTTGAATTCCCACTTGGTGTTTTTCGAGCGATAGCGCGAAGGGTTGTTCAGGAAATTTCCGGTCGCGACGCCGGTCCGCCCGTAGATGTGGTCCTGCACGGATTGGCGATCGACCAACAAAGCAAGCGCCTGACGCACCGCGGGATCGGATAAGAGCGGATGCTTGGTCTTTGCGCTTGCGCGCTCGCCATCGACCTCGGTCCATGGATCGGTGCTGTTGAGCTGGATGTGCTCGATGTCGCCGCCCGGGGTGATTTCGACGCGCCCACGCCCGCCTTTCTCCAGACGCTGAAGGATCTCGTCCTCAACCTGCAGGTTCCACGCGTAGTCGTACTCGCCGGTCTGCAGCACGGCGCGCGCGGCCGAGACGGCGTCGCCGCCCCCCTTCATCTCGATCGTGTCGAAGTACGGCCGGTTGGGCAGGTGGTAATTAGGATTGAGCTCGCCTCGCACGAGGTCGCCCGGCGTAAAAGAGACAAACCGATAAGGACCGGTGCCGACCGGCTTGAGGTTGGCCGGTGCATCGCGCGACTTGTCCCCTTTGTAAGCTTCGAACAGGTGCTTGGGGATGAGCATTCCGCGCGCGCCGACGAAAGCATTCGCCCAGAACGGCGTCGGCTTCGCAAAGTGGATGCGCACCGTGAGCGGGTCGACCTTCTCGACGGTCATGTCCTTGTAGCTGCCGATGCTCACGGCCGCCGTCGCCGGATCGGACGCGTATTCCCAGTTGAACACCACGTCCTCGGCGGTGAACGGCTGCCCATCGTGCCATTGCACGTTCGGTTTGAGCTTCCAGGTTGCGGTCTTGCCATCCCGGGACAGCCCGCCGTTCTCGATGTCCGGAATCTCTGCGGCCAAGACCGGCACCAGGTTTCCTTCGACGTCCCAGGCCGCGAGCGGCTCGTAGAAGACGCGTGACCCGTCCTGGTCCTTCGTGCCCACGGCAAAGTGAGGATTGAGCAGGGTCGGGCCTTGCCACCACAGCACCTTGAGCGCGCCGCCGCCGCCGCGCTTGGTCGGCTTGTATTCGAACTTGGTCTGCGCCAGTGCGACACCGGCATGCGCCAACATCGCGTTCGCGAGCGGGACCGTGAGCCCCAGCTGAATCATTTTTTGCACGAAACCGCGCCGGGACATTTTTCCGGCCTTCACCAGCGCGATAAGGCCCCGCAAATACCGTTCACTCATGATGCCGATGCTCCCAGATGTCGTGGCGGCCGGCACCCGCGATACCGAAATATCGCTCGGCCGGGCCCTCGACCCAGCGGTATTCGGTCGCGATGCTTTCGCCTTCGACGTAACCTGCTTCGCTCAGGCTCTGGCGTAGCGCCGCCAGGCGCGCCGTATCGTAGTCCGGTGATTGACCGCTGAAATATCCGATCACCGGCATCTTCGCTTGCTGCGCCCGCGCCGCGAGCGGCCACGCCGCCACTGTGCCGCCGAGAAGCGATATGAACTCGCGCCTTTTGATTTGATCGAATTGCATTCGGTCGCCCGCTGTCAGCTAGGACCGGATTGCAGGATATCGAATTAGGGAGCCTCCGTCAGGAGGTATCAAAGCGATCTGCAGCCCCTGCGGTGCAACACGAATGACCGCTTTGGGTCATTAGCGACCGATCGATATGGCACCCGCGGTCGCGGCATGTCCGCTTCGCCCCGAAAGCGGACAAACGGGCAGACGTCTCGCTAAGTCCGTTTTGTGCCGATTTTGTTGCAAAAGTCTGCGGTTATAGCAGCGAGCTGCTGCCTCGATCTCTCGCAACGGTTCTCACCATCCGCTCTTTGCGGAGCGGTGACGCTGGATCAAACGGCACTGATACATGACATGGGCTAGG
>WNFV01002605.1_pt1 | contig 23826 bp, 20 predicted proteins | sample 5400101 | NCBI WGS metagenome assembly WNFV01 (sample SAMN13153361, study PRJNA577476) | soil metagenome | isolation source: 115 cm soil or saprolite under grassland replicate 1 | place: USA:California | collected 2016-06-15 | reverse complement strand
CGACAGCAGGCTGTCGACCAGGTCCCGCGGCAGGCCGTGGGTGTCGTGCAGGAACCGGAAGTCGTCCTCGTCCAGCGGACCGCGTCCGCGCATCCGGTGCACCCGGTCGCGGCCGCGGTCGAGCAGCCCGCGGAATCGCCGTTCCTCGCCGAGCAGCACGTCCCGCACCCCGTGCGGCCGCAGCTGGAGCCGACCGAGCGTCCGCGGGACCAGCGAGGGCGGAAGATCGACGAGCGTGTACGACGGGTCCATCCGCCACAGCGTCGTCAAGGTACGGCGGATCAGCCGGCGCAGGACGTAACCACGTCCGGTGTTGGACGGCCGGACACCCTCGCCGATGACGACGATGCTCGACCGCAGGTGGTCGATGACCACCCGGCGCGGCTCGACATCGAGCTCCCACAGGCCGCGAAGGTTCCACGGCGAGAACAGGTCGGTCTCGTACACCGAGTCCTTACCCTGCAGGACCATCAGCAGCCGTTCGAGTCCCATACCCGTGTCCACGTTCCGCTGTACCAGCGGCCGCAGCGAGCCGTCGTCGTACCGGTGGAAGCACGTGTCCACGTGGTTCCACACCTCGACCCAGCGCGGGTCGGTGCTCGGCGTGCCGACCGGCCGGCCGGAGCCGGTCCAGACGAAGATCTCGCTGTCCGGGCCGCACGGTCCGGTCGGTCCGTTGCTCCACCAGTTGTCCTCGCCGGTCAGCTCGACGGGCACGCCGAGCGACGTCCAGACGTCCAGCGAGCGGGTGTCCGGGCCGACCTGGTCGTCGCCGCCGAACACGGTCACGTGCAGCCGTTCGGGCGGTACGCCGTACCCGTCGCGGAGCAGCTCGTACCCCCAGCGCAGGCTCTGCGGGTGGTCGTAGTCGCCGAGCGACCAGCTGCCCAGCATCTCGAACAGGGTGAGGTGGGTGCGGTCACCGACCTCGTCGAGATCAGTGGTGCGCAGGCAGCGCTGCACGTTCACCAGCCGGCGGCCGAGCGGGTGCGGATCCCCTTGCAGATAAGGCGTCAGCGGATGCATGCCCGACGTGGTGAACAGCACCGGATCGCCCGGGCCGGCCAGCAGCGTCGTACCGGACAGGCGGCGGTGACCGCGGTCGGTGAAGAAGTCGGTGAACGTGGTGATGACGGTCTCGTGGTCCATCGGAGTCGCCTTTCGCGAACGAGGCGAACGGACCCGCGGCAGCACACCGGCGAACTGTTCCGTTCGCCGGGGGATGAAGGTCAGGCTGAAGTGGCCGGCGAAGAGATTCGCGCGGCTGCTGCGGACAGACAGCGACTGACCATGACTCCAGAATAGGCGGTGCTGTCGAGTGGATTACTCGAACGGCGCCGGGTCGCCGGCGCCCACGCGGACGATCTCGGCGTACCCCTCGGAGTAGTCGACGACGGTGGTCGGCTCCAACCCGCACTCGCCGGAGTCGATCACGGCGTCGAGCGCGTGGTCGAGCTCCTCCTTGATCGTCCAGCCGTCGGTGAGCGGCTCGTCCGTGCCGGGCAGCAGCAGCGTGCTGGACAGCAGCGGCTCACCGAGCTCGGCCAGCAGCGCCTGCGCCACCGGGTGGTCGGGGATCCGCACGCCGACGGTCTTCTTCTTCGGGTGCAGCAGCCGCCGCGGCACCTCCTTGGTGGCCGGCAGGATGAACGTGTAGCTGCCCGGCGTCGCCGCCTTGACCGCGCGGAAGATCGCGTTGTCGACGTGCACGAACTGGCCGAGCTGGGCGAAGTCCCGGCACACCAGCGTGAAGTGGTGCTTGTCGTCGAGCCGCCGGATCCGGGTGATCCGGTCCTTGCCATCCTGGTTCCCGATCGCGCAGCCGAGCGCGAAGCAGGAGTCGGTCGGGTAGGCGATCAGCCCGCCGGACCTGATGATCTCCACCGCCTGCGCGATCGTGCGCGGCTGCGGGTTGTCCGGATGCACGTCGAAGTACCTGGCCACCCGCCACAGCCTAGGGCTCTCTTGACACATGCCCATATCGGCATATGATTCTGCATGTGGCGAGAGCGGCGACGACGGCGGATGCGTTCAACGCGGTGGCGGAACCGCGGCGGCGGCAGATCCTCGACGTGCTCGCGTCCGGTGAGCGTCCGGTGAACGACCTGGTGGACGCGCTCGGGCTGACCCAGCCCCAGGTGTCCAAGCACCTGCGGGTGCTCCGGGAGGTGGGCGCGGTGGAGGTGCGCGACTCCGGCCGGCAGCGGTTGTACCGGCTGAACGGCGAGGCGCTCAAACCCATCTTCGACTGGGTGAAGGACTTCGAGCGCCTGTGGACCGAGCGCTTCGACCTGATGGACGACGTACTGGCTGAGCTCAATAGAGAGGTTGGCCTCAAGAAGGAGGAAGGGCGATGAGTGCGGTGACGAGCAGGGGTACGGCGGTGGTGACGCTGCCGGCGGACGACCAGATCCTGATCACGCGCGAGTTCAATGCGCCGAAGCACCTCGTGTACAAGGCGTACACGACACCCGAGCTGGTCAGCCGCTGGTGGGTCGGGCAGCGCGGCGAGGCGAAGAGTTTCGACATCGACCTGCGCGTCGGCGGCCGCTGGCGGTACGTGATGACCGCGAACGGCGGCTTCGAGGTCGCCTTCCACGGCGAGTTCTCCGAGATCGTGCCGAACGAGCGCCTGGTCACGACCGAGGTCTTCGAGGGGATCCCCGACGCCGACGAGCACGCTGCCGTGGACACGGCCACCTTCACGGAGACGGACGGCCGTACGACGCTGTCGATCCTGGTGCAGCACAAGACCCAGGCCGACCGTGACATGCACATCGACTCGGGTATGGAAGGCGGCATGCAGGAGGCCTTCGACCTGCTCGAGCAGATCGCGGTCGAGCTGGACTGACCGCGATGGCCACCTCGGCCTGCTGGTGACCCGGCTACGCACCGCCGAAGTTCCTGCGCCGGAAGGGGTCCGGAGTTCGGCCTGACTCATCTCGCGATCCGGAGTAACGTGGTGCGCGTTCGAGCACTTACGGCGGCGCGGGCCCCGTCCGGCCGGCTGTCCTGCGAACGATGAGGCACACCTGCGGCGGAAGGAACCGGTCGTGCATGGTCAGCTTGCACGCGAGTTCGCCGAGAAGGCTGCGCGAATCCACGACGAGACCGAGTTCGAGCCGGCGGTCCACCAGCTCGTCGACCTCGCCTGCACCGTACTGCACTGCGACCACGCGAGCCTGCTGCTCGTCCACGACGGCATCCTCGAAGAGGTCGAAGCCACCGACCCGGCCGTCGAGAAGGCCGACCAGCTCGAGATGGAACTGCACGAAGGCCCGTGCCTCGCGGCCGTCGACGGCGACATGTGCTTCATCGACGACACCCTTTCCGACGACCGCTGGCCGCGCTGGAGCTCCGGCGCCGCCGCCCTCGGCCTGCGCAGCGTGCTGGCCGCCCGGCTGTCGATGCCCGGCTCGATGACCGGCGCCCTCACCCTGTACGGCGACCAGCCGGCGCGCTTCTCCGACGAAGCCGGAGCCGTGGCCCGGGTACTGGCCCACCACGCGACCGCGATCGCCGAGTCGACCCACCGCCGGAGCCCCGGCCTCGCCGCCTCGTAGTCAGGGCCGGGGTGGCTGCCGGCCCACCACGACGTTCGTCTCGGCGAGCTTGTCGTGCAGGGCCTGCCGCCTGTCGTCCCACAGCGGCCAGAGATCGTTCAGCAGCCCGCCGAGGCCGACCAGGCTTCCCACGCCGGGGATCATCGCCAGCACGCTGAACGCGCTCTGCAACCCGTACCGCTTGAGGACGGCCGGGCCGGGCGGCGGGCCGGGCACGTCACGAAGCCGCACGCTGATGTCGAGGAACTTCTTGCCCGGCGTCGATCCGCTGCGGGTCAGGAAGAAGTACTCGTAGGTGAAGCTCAGGACGAGGCTGATCGCCGTCGCCAGCAGCAGCCACGTGTATGCCTCCGCAGGGAGCATGGCGCCGAACCGTGGCTGCGTGCCCTCGAGCGCCTCGTCGATCATCGTCCGCTCCCAGTCGACGATCACGCTGATGGACCTGTAGTAGAAGTAGCCCGTCAGCGGCAGGCCGCAGATCCCGACGATCAGGCTGTCCAGCATCCTCGCTGCGACCCGCTTCCACCAGCCCGACAGCGGTACGCCGTCCGGCGTCGACGGGACCGACGGCGCGTAGCCGAACCCGCCGCCGAACTGGCCCGGGTACGGCGGGGGCGCCTGCCGCGGCTGCCGGTGCTCGGTCCAGCCCTGACCGTCCCAGTAGCGCTGATGAGAGGGGTCCCGCGGATCGTCGTACCAGCCGGCCGGATGAGTCACCGGGACAGCATGCCACCCGTGCGGGGCTAGCCGGCGACGAGCGAGCTCGCGTGGTCGGGCACCGGCGTCTGCATCTCGCGCGGCGTCCGCTGGTAGCCCTTCGACGGCGGTCGTGGCGGCAGGTCCAGCGGCGGGCGCTGCACCTCGTAGTACGGGATGCTCGACAGCAGGTGCGCGATCATGTTGATCCGCGCGGTCCGCTTGTCCTCGCTCTCGACCACGTACCACGGCGCCTCGGGGATGTCGGTGTGCACGAACATCTCGTCCTTGGCGCGCGAGTAGTCCTCCCACCGGCTGATCGACTCCAGGTCCATCGGCGACAGCTTCCAGCGCCGCATCGGGTCCTCGAGCCGGTTGCGGAAGCGGGTCTCCTGCTCGGAGTCGCTGACCGAGAACCAGTACTTGCGCAGCAGCACGCCGTCCTCGACCAGCAGCCGCTCGAAGATCGGGCACTGGTGCAGGAAACGCGCGTACTCCGTGCTGGTGCAGAAGCCCATCACCCGCTCGACGCCGGCCCGGTTGTACCAGCTGCGGTCGAACAGCACGATCTCGCCGGCGGCGGGCAGATGCTCGACGTACCGCTGGAAGTACCATTCCGTGCGCTGGCGTTCCGTCGGCGCCGGCAGCGCGACGATGCTGGCGACGCGCGGGTTCAGGTACTGCGTCACCCGCTTGATCGTGCTGCCCTTGCCGGCCGCGTCCCGGCCCTCGAAGATCACCACCACCCGGGCGCCCTCGACCCGGGTCCACTCCTGGAGCTTCACCAGCTCGCCCTGCAGCCGCAGCAGCTCCTTCTCGTACCTATTCTTCGGCAGTCGGTCCACTGCGTTCTTTCCCTTTTTGCCGGCCATGGCCGCGCCTCTCCGCCGATCCGTCCGATACCCCGACGGTACGGCGTGCCGCGGCCCCGCCGCACGTGCCGGAACGGACGAAAGACCGGCCAGGCGGGCCGGCCTTTCGTCGTACCAGGAGAAGTGGTCAGCGCCAGACGTCGTTGACGGGGTTGGCGTAACCGTCGTTGCGGGTGAGGGTGGGCAGGCCGAGGGCGGTCTCCATCGTGCGGGAGACGCTGTAGTGGGTGTAGTGGGACTGGGAGGTGTAGCCGGTCTTCACCGTGCCCGGCGAGCCGACGACGATCGTTGGGATCCGCTGGCCGTGGGAACTGTCGTCCTCGTCGAAGGTGATGATCAGCAGCGAGCGCTGCTGGGTCCAGGCCGGCGAGGCGAACAGCCTCGGCAGGTTGTTCTTGAACCAGGTGTCGCCGGTCGACGTGCTGCAGCTGTGCATCGTGTTGCAGGTGTTGGGCTCGAACCAGACGAAGTTCGGCGTGGTCGAGGTGGCCTGCAGGTCGGTCCAGAACTGGCTGACCGGCTGGAGGTGGGCGCGGCACCGGGTGTCGTCGTTCGCGATGTTCTTGAAGAACAGGAACGGCAGGTTGTCGACGTCGAAGTACCCGCTGCTGGTGCGGTTGCAGTTCGTGCCCATGTCCTCGATGTAGCCCTTCCAGGTCTTACCGGCCGCCTCCACGCTGTCGCCGATGTGCGGCGCGTCGATGGTGCCGATCCCGCCCGGATACGGGTTGTCGGTGTGGCCGAAGGTGCTACCGCCGGCCACGGCCATGTAGTTGGGGTCGCTGGGGTGCACCGCGCCGTACGACTGGGCCAGCGCCACGTTCGCGCTCGCGAGCTGGCTGAGGTAGGGCGCCGCGGAGTTGCCGATCACCTGGTCGTAGCTCCGGTTCTCCAGCATCGTGAAGAACACGTGGTCGAAGCCCGGCACGCTCGACGGCGGCACGCTGGGCGCTCCCGCGGCGGGCAGGTTCGTCGCGAAGGTGAGCGACAGGTTGTCGGCGTACGCGTCGTCGTACTGGTTGAGGTTGTCCCGCATCGTCGTTCCCTTGAGCTGTACGACGACGCCGACGCTGCGGGTGCCCGCCGGCACGGTTGCGCTGGACGAGCGCTGCAGCAGGGAGGTGGTGTTGTTCCTGTCGGCAGCGGTGACCGGGCCGATCTGCGCGGTGCGGAGCGCCGATCCGGACCCGTTGCGGAAGGTGATCGTGACCGTGGTCCGCGAGTCCTCGCTCGCGTAACCGCCCAGCCAGCCCGAGAGGGTGTAGCCGACCCCGCCGCCGTCGATCGCCGACGCCGCGGCCGACACGTCGACGGTCTGGGTGAGGGTGGAGGTGCCGACCGGGCCGCCGGCGAAGAACTGGTTGCCGCGGTTGGCCGGGCCGGGGGTCTGCGCGGTCGGGAAGCCGTTGCCCACCGTGTATCCGACGATCGTCGGCACCCCGGTGACCTGCCAGCCGGGGATGGTCACCCCGTCGTACCCACTGGTGGAGGCGTCGGCGAACTCCGCGTCGCCGTTGACGATGAGGTTGGACCCGGCAGTGGGCGCGGTGACGGTGAACGGCACCGGGGTCGCCAGCTCGGTGTACCCGTCGTTGTACAGGTAGTGCGCCGTGTAGCTGCCGGGCGCGAGTGAGCTGGTGGCGAAGCTGACTGTGCCCGAGGAGCCCGGCGTGTACTTCCACATCAGCGAGCCGACGGAACCCGGCTTGCCGGTGCTCGTGTAGATGCCGACCCAGTTCGTGCTCGACACCTGGTCGGTCGCGTAGGTGACGGTCAGTGTCTGGCCCTGCGTGTAGCTGCCGCGATCGAGGCTGATCGTGGATCCGGCTGCCAACGCCGGTGTGCTGCGCGGCATCAACAACGCCAGCACCACTGCGATCAGCAGCGGGACCGTCCTTCGCTTTCGGTGCATCGTGACTCCTTCTAGGTGGGCGGACCGATGGCCACCGGAAGCGTCGAGGCAGCACGTGAACTGAAGTTCGTCGTTCGGTGAACATCGGGGACCTTCTGTCACCGGATCCGTGGAACGAGCGGGCCCGTCAGCCTGTCATCGTCCGGGGACCGTCGGTGACCGAGCGTCCAGTTCGTGAGTGTCTGGTATATCCAGACTTCGCGCAAGACTTCGCATCTCGCCGAAGCCGCCGCTGGGGGTTCAGGCCCTGGTCAGCCTGGAGATCGAAGGCAACTTCGAGTCCATGGGCATCGACCCCGAGCTCCTGTTCGATGCCGAGATGACCGGCATCCTCCCGCAGCGGGCGTAGCTGCAGGCTTGACCTAAGCAGGGGTGTTCGTCGAGTTCCGCACTCGACGCGCCCGGGCATCGGGGGCCGATCGGCTCCAACGCAGTTTTGGACGGGTCGGGGAGGGTACCGGCGTACCGCCGTCCGTCCGCGCGGCCGCCGATCTTCGCGTCAGGGAGTCCCGTCATGCGCCGACCAACACTGTGGACCACCGTCGTCCTGGCACTGCTGCTGGCACTGGTCGGTGGCGCCGGCAATGCGCAGGCGGCACCGCCGGCGCCGAGCAGCATGGCCGCGATCGGGGACTCGATCACGAGGGCGGCCGACGTGTGCTGCTGGTACGGCGACCATCCCGCCAACTCATGGAGCACCGGCTATGCGGGCTGGGACGGCATCGCCAGCCACTACGAGCGACTGCGCGCGCTGAACCCGGCGATCGCCGGCCACAACAACAACGACGCGAAGTCGGGCGCGCGGATGAGCGACGCGCCGGGGCAGGCTGAACTGGCCGTCTCGCAGAAGGTCGGATACGTGACGATCCTGATGGGCGCCAACGACGTTTGCACGTCGTCGCCGGCGACGATGACGGCGGTGGACACCTTCCGCGATCAGTTCCGCCAGACGCTGGAGATCCTGGTCGCCGGACTGCCCGGGCATACACCGATCTTCGTCTCCAGCATTCCGGACGTGTTCCACCTCTGGCAGATCTACCACACCGACTGGCTGGCCACGTTCGTCTGGGACGTCGCGAATATCTGTCAGTCGTTGCTGGCGCCGAACCGGACCGACGCTGAGCGACAGGCGGTGCGCGACCGCAACATCGCGTTCAACGCCGTGCTCCAGGGGGAGTGCGCGGCGCAGCCGAGCTGCCGCTTCGACGACAACGCGACCTTCGCGTTCCAGTTCAGCCGGAGCGACGTCAGCCAGCTCGACTACTTCCACCCGAGCCTGTCCGGTCAGGCCACCCTGGCCCAGATCACCTGGACGCACAGCTGGTGGAGCTGACCTCCGGACACCACGCCCGATCCGAAGGTGGAAAATCGATTGGGCTAAGGTCTTGACGGCTGACGCCCGCTGAGCGAGTGTTGATCCCAACGCGATGCCAAAACGATTGGGCAAGAGAATGGCCGACAGCAGGGTCAGGATCAGGGATGTGGCCGACAGGGCCGGCGTCTCGGTGACGACCGTGTCCCACGTGCTCAACGACGTCCCGGGGAAGCGGATCAGCGAGTCGACCCGTTCGAAGGTCCGGCGTGCCGCGGCCGACCTCGGGTATGCGCCGAACAGCATCGCCCGGAACCTGAGGCTGCGGCGCTCGCAGATGCTGGCGCTGATCAGCGACGAGATCGCGACGACCCCGCACGCAGGCCGGATCATCCTCGGCGCCCAGGAAGCGGCATCCAAGCACGGGTGGCTGCTGATGGTCGCCAACACCGGCCTTGACCAGGAGTTCGAGGCACGCGAGATCCAGGCCCTCCGGCAGCGGCAGGTGGACGGCTTCCTTTACGCGCGGATGTACCACCAGGATGTCGTCCTACCACCAGATCTGGCGGGCGTGCCGACCGTTCTGCTGGACGCCCGATCCGGCGATCCGGATGTTCCTTCGGTGGCGCCGGACGAGGTGACCGGTGGTCGTACCGCGACCGAGGAACTCGTCAGGCATGGCCATCGGCGTATCGGCTTCGTGAACAACGTCGACGACATCCCGGCGACGCGAGGACGTCTGCAGGGTTATCAGGAGGCGCTCGCAGCAGCCGGGATCGAGTTCGACGAGGGACTCGTGGTGGAGGAGCGGTCCGACAGCGCAGGTGGCTTTCGGGGGACATACGACCTGCTGTCCCGGGGGGCCGGGCCCACCGCCTTGTTCTGCTTCAACGACCGGATGGCGATGGGCGCCTACCAGGCGGCGGCGGAGCTGGGTCTGCGGATCCCGCAGGACCTGTCCGTTGTCGGGTTCGACGACCAGGACCTCATCGCCGACGGGCTTCGACCCGGCCTCACGACGGTGGCACTGCCTCACTACGAGATGGGTGCCTGGGCCGTCGACACACTCATCCGGCAGATAGAGGGGCTCGAGCGCGACGGTCCTGCACAGGTGACGCTCGCCTGCCCGCTCGTCACTCGCGCGTCGGTGAGCCGACCCGTTCAGAACTGAACCCGCCGCAGGCGGGAGCAAAGACATCCTCGGCAGCGACGCCGAGAGACACATCATCGGTCGATGACCCCCACCGGCTCCGTCCGAGCCGGCACCGAGGAAGGAACCACCATGCCCTGGAACAACTCACGACGCCTGGGAGTGGCCGCGCTGGCGGTCGGCGCGGCTGTCGGACTCGTCGCCTGCTCGTCCGGAGCATCCGGCAGCGGAGCGGTCACGTCCGGCGATGTCACCACGCTGAAGCTGTGGACGCACAACGGCGGCAACGCGCCGGAGCTGGCCGTGAACAAGAAGGTCGTTGCCGACTTCAACGCGAGCCAGAGCAAGTACAAGGTCGAGCTTCAGTCGTTCCCGCAGGCCGCGTACAACGATGCCGTGACGGCGGCCGCGTCGGCCAAGAAGCTGCCCTGCATCCTCGACATCGACGGTCCGAACGTGCCGAACTGGGCCTGGGCCGGCTACCTCGAGCCGCTGGATCTCCCGGACAGCCTGTTCGCCAACCAGCTGCCCAGCACGCTGGGCAAGATCGACGACAAGCTGTACTCGTTCGGCCACTACGACGTCGCGCTGAACGTCGTCGCCCGCAAGTCCGTGTTGACCGCCAACGGGATCCGGGTCCCGAGCATCGACAGTCCGTGGACGGCGGCCGAGTTCGACGCGGCGCTCGCGAAGCTGAAGGCCGGCGGCAAGTACACCTATCCGTTGGACCTCGGTACGTCAGGCACCGGTGAGTGGCTCCCGTACGCGTACTCGCCGTTGCTGCAAAGCTTCGGGGGCGATCTGATCAACCGCGACGACTACAAGTCCGCGCAAGGCGTTCTCAACGGTCCGAAGGCGCTGGAGTGGGCGGGCTGGTTCCGCGGCCTGGTCGACAAGGGCTACATGCGGCAGAAGTCGGGTGCGGACGCGACGGCCGACTTCGTGAACGGCAAGACGGCGATCGTCTACACCGGCAGCTGGGCGGCGGACGCCGTCACGAAGAAGTTCGGCAGCGACGTCCTCTTCCTCCCACCGCCCGACCTCGGCAACGGCCCGAAGATCGGCGGAGCCTCCTGGCAGTGGGGCATGGCGGCAGGCTGCCCTGCCAAGGACGGCGCGCTGGAGTACCTGAAGTTCTCCGCGCAGACCAAGTACTACGTCGCCTACGCCAACGCTCTCGGCCTCATCCCGGCGAACACCGACGCTGCCTCCCAGGTCCCGAACTTCGCAGCCAATGGCAAGTACCGGATCTTCCTCGACCTTTCCAAGAAGTACGCCGTCGTCCGCCCGGTCACACCGGCGTACCCCTTCATCGCCACCACCTTCCAGAAGGTGGCGCGGGACATCCTCGCCGGCGGTGACGCGAAGCAGATCCTCGACAAGGCGGCGGCCGAGATCGACAACAACATCAAGTCCAACGGCGGCTACGCGTTCTGACCGGCCCTGCCGACCACTGGAGTCACCATGTCTGTGTCTGTCTCACCTGCCAGCCGGCTGGCGTCCGCGACCCGGACGGCCCGCTCGAAGGGAGTCGCGAGCGCCAAGCGTCAGGAAACACTCGTCGGGGCACTGATGGCCTCGCCTGCCGTCGTCCTGCTCGTGGTGTTCTTCCTGGTGCCGGCGCTGCTCGCGTTCGGGCTCGCGTTCACGAACGCCCGCCTGATCTCCCGGCGCCCGGCCCGCCTCATCGGGCTGGACAACTTCGCCACCCTCTTCACAGACTCCGTCTTCTGGGCATCACTGCGCAACACGCTGTACTTCGCGGCGGTCGTCGTACCGGTGCAGGCGGGGCTGGCGCTGGTGCTCGCGCTGCTGGTGAACGCGAAGGTCCGGGGCACCAACTTCTTCCGGACCGTCTACTTCCTGCCGGTCGTGACGTCGATGGTGGTGATCTCGCTGCTGTGGCGGTTCATCTACGAACCCGACGGCTTGCTCAACCACGTCATCTCCGGCGTGACGTTCGGGCACGCGCACGGCACGGACTGGCTGAACAACCCCTCGACGGCGATGCCGGCGATCATGTTCATGTCGATCTGGCAGGCCGTCGGCTTCCACATGATCATCTGGCTCGCGGGCCTGCAGACCATCCCGGCGGAGCTGTACGAGGCGGCCGCGATCGACGGTGCGTCCGGCTGGCAGAAGTTCAGGTTCGTCACCTGGCCCGGTCTGGTCGCCACCCGGACGTTCATCCTCGTCACGATCACGATCGCCGCGCTCAGCCTGTTCACGCAGATCAGCGTGATGACGCAGGGCGGTCCGCTCGACCACACCACGACCGTCGTGTTCATGGCGGTTCGCACCGGCTACGAGCAGCAGTCCACGGGCTACGCGTCGGCCATCTCGCTGGTCTTCTTCGTCCTCGTGCTGCTCGTCTCCGGCGTCCAACGCTTCGTCACCCGAGAGAAGGCCTGACATGTCTGTCGCCACGACGAACCGGCGGGGGCTCGCCGGACGCGGACCCGCGCCCAGGATCGCGACGCAGGCGCTGCGCGTGCTCCTGGTCGGCTTCTTCGCGTTCCCGATCCTGTTCATGATCATCTCGTCGTTCAAGCCGGACGCGCAGATCTTCGCGGACCTCACCTCGGTGAAGGCGATCCTGCCGACCGGGCACTTCTCGCTGGACAACTACCGCGGCGTGTTCGACCGGGTCCCGGCAGCGCGGTTCCTGATGAACTCCGTCGTCATCTCGGTGGTCACCGTCGTCGCCGGCGTGATCGTGAACAGCATGGCGGCGTTCGCCCTCTCGAGAATGACCTGGCGTGGCAGGCGGCTGTTGCTGACGGCAATCATCGCGACGCTCATCGTCCCGTTCGAGACGCTCGCGCTGCCGCTGGTGTGGTGGGTCAACAAGCTGCCGTGGCTGCAGGTCAACGGGTTCCATCTCGCGCTGACGAGCGGCTGGCTGGACACCTATCGGGTGCAGATCCTGCCGTTCATCGCCAACGCGTTCTCCATCTACCTCTTCTACCAGTACTTCAGCAGCATCCCGAAGGAGCTGGACGAGGCGGCAAGGGTGGATGGCGCCAGTTGGTTCGGCATCTACCGCAGGGTCGTGATGCCACTGTCCGGTCCGGCCGTCGCGACGGTGGCGATCCTCACCTTCCTGCCCGCGTGGAACTCCTACCTGTGGCCGTTGATGGTCGTGCAGAGCGAGGGCTTGCGGCCGGTGATGGTCGGCATCCAGTACTTCTTCCAGCTCAACGTGTCGTGGGGGCAGGTGATGGCCTACGCGTCGATGATCACTGTGCCGGTGCTGGTGCTGTTCGTCGCCTTCCAGCGTGCCTTCGTCAGCAGCATCGCATCGTCGGGGGTGAAGGGCTGACATGCTCCGGCTTCCCGACTCCTGGGTGTGGGACTTCTGGATCGCCGACGACGGCGAGCAGTACCACCTGTTCTTCCTCTTCGCCTCCCGTGCCCTGCACGACCCGGACCGGCGACACCTCCGCGCCTCCATCGGCCACGCGGTCTCGACCGACCTGCGGAGCTGGGAGCGCCTGCCGGATGCGCTTGTGCGCAGCGACCCCCCGGCGTACGACGACGTCGCGACGTGGACCGGCTCGGTCGTCAAGGGACCGGACGGCGTCTGGCACATGTTCTACACCGGTGCCAGTCGGCAGGACGGCGGCCTCGTCCAGACCGTCGCGCTGGCGACCTCGACGGACCTGCTGACCTGGAACAAGCACGAAGCCAACCCGATCGTCCGGGCAGACCCGCGCTGGTACGAGCGGTGGGGGGATTCGACCTGGTTCGACGAGGCCTGGCGCGACCCGTGGGTGTTCGCCGACCCCGGCGGCGACGGGTGGCACATGCTCGTCACCGCTCGCGCGAACCACGGCCCGGTCGACGACCGCGGTGTCGTCGGGCACGCCACGTCCCGCGACCTGAAGGGGTGGGAGGTACAGCCGCCGCTCAGTCAGCCCGGAGCCGGCTTCGGTCAGCTCGAGGTGCTGCAGGTGGAAGTCGTCGAGGGACGCGTCGTGCTCCTCTTCGGCTGTCTGCGTGGGGAACTCTCCGCGAGCAAGAAGACGACAGCGGGCAGTGGCGGACTGTGGTCCGTGACCGCCGACCATCCACTGGGACCGTTCGACATCGAGAAGGCCACACCGCTCACCGACGACTCCCTCTACGTCGGGCGGCTCGTTAAGCGTCGTGACGGCCGCTGGGTGATACTCGCATTCCACAACATCGGATCCGACGGAACCTTCGTCGGCGCGATCAGCGACCCGATGCCCGTCGCGATGACCGACCACGGTCTGACCATAAGCACCTCGTGACCCGCGAGGTCGTCGGAGCCGGCCACTAGCCTTCGGCGCATGAGTGATCGCTGGTTGAGCAGGGAGCAGGCGCGACGGATCGCGGTCAGGGCTCAGTTGCTGGACGCGGCCGGGCCGGATGACCTGGTGAGGATGGTCCAGCAGCTGACGTTGCTACAGATCGATCCGACGTCGGCGGTCGCCCCTAGCGCGGATCTGGTGGCGTGGAGCCGGCTCGGCTCGGCGTACGAACCTGAGCGGTTGAAGCAGGCCGTGGAGGTCGACCGGACCCTGTTCGAGCACGATGCGCTGATCAGGCCGATGAGTGATGTCGGGTTGTATCTGGCGGGAGCCGCCGATTGGCCGAAGTACGACAGCACGCGGGAGTGGCTGCGAGCGAACGAGTCCTTCCAGCGCGACATCCTGGACGTGCTCGGTGACCGCGGTCCGGTGACGTCGCGGGACATTCCGGATACCTGTGCGGTGCCGTGGGCGTCGACCGGGTGGACCAACAACCGCAACGTCACTCAGATGCTCGAATGCCTGATGATGCGCGGCCAGGTCGCCATCGCCGGCCGGGTAGGGCGCGAGCGGCTCTGGGACCTGCCGGAGCGGGTGTATCCGGATGACGTCGTCGTTCCCACTGCGGCCGAGGCGGAGGCGATCAAGAACGAGCGACGGCTGCGGTCACTCGGCATCGCCCGCGCCAAGGGCACGGCGATGCCGGGCGAGCCGGCGATTGTCGGGAACGCGGGCGAGCCGGTCGAGATCGAGAACACCCCGGGGGTATGGCGCGTGGATTCCGCCGCCCTGGCGGCCGTCGATGACGACTTCCAAGGCCGTACGGCGTTGCTGTCTCCGTTCGACCGGCTGATCCACAACCGCGTCCGCGCGGTGGAGTTGTTCGACTTCGAGTACACCCTGGAGATGTACAAGCCGGCCGCCAAACGCCGGTGGGGGTACTTCGCGCTGCCGGTGCTGCACGGCGATCGGCTGGTCGGGAAAGCCGACGTGATCGCAGACCGGAAGGCCTCGGTTCTGCGGGTGAACGCGATCCATCAAGACGTCCGGTTCACCCGCGCCATCACCAAGGCAGTGCGCGCCGAGCTCGACAACCTGGCCGCTTGGTTGACGCTCGGCGAGGTGGACCTGCCGGCCGACTGAAGTGGTTGGGCATGCTGGAGTTCTCGACACCCGCGGCGCTGTCCGAGCCGTGTACCGACCCGCGCTCGCTCGTCGGAATCGAACGCCAGTGCCGGAGGCGTACGACTCGGCTCTCGCGTCCTGCCGCAGGCCGCCACCAGACCCGGCCCCGGTCCCGCCGCGACCTGTTCGTCGAGTGACGCTACGCGGCGTGCGGCGTCGAGCATCGGCCGAACCACCTCCTGGACGATACCTGGCCCGTCGACGGTACGGCGTACCGACGACAGAGCCGTCAGTCGATGGTCGTGGACGCGAGGTCGACGCCGCCGCTGGACGGGTGGTGCAGCGATTCATGACAGCACCGTGGGTCCGCACGCACAATCGCACCTGGCATGACGGGGCTCGCGCGGAGTGCCGCACACCTGGTCGGGATACAGCACCGGACCGACGCCGGGGATGGCCTGGCTGCGGGCGAACCGCAACAGCGCCTCGGCCGCGCGGGGAGCACTCTCACCGGTCGCGGACATCCGGGCGGCGATCATCCCGGCCACCAGCGGCGTCGAGAACGACGTACCACTCCAGTTCGCCAACCCCTCGAAGTGCCGGTCATCGCGCGGGGGCTCGTTGCATTTGTAGTCGCCAACTGCGAAGGCGTTGACCAGATCCACGCCGGGTGCATACACGTCGACCCATCCGCCGTAGTTCGAGAAGTCCGCCCGTCGGTGACCGTCTGCCGACAACGCGCCGACTCCGATCACCCACGAGTACGCCGCCGGGAACGTTGGCAGCGCGGTGTTGTCATTTCCGGCCGGCGCGAGTACCACGACGTTCTTCAGCTGGCGCAAGCGGTTGTCGTAGAAGGCCTCGAAGGTCTTCAGCGGGAGGTGGAACCGGGTGATGCCGTCGAACTCGCAGACGATGATGTCTGCACCCATGTCGAGCAACTCGCTCATCTTGCGGATGATCGCGCTCTCGTACGCCGCGCCCGCCTCAGGCCTCCTCCGGTGGTAGGCCGCTCGCTTGACGAAGACATCGGCCTTCGGCGCAGTACACCGCACGCAGCCGGCGACGAACGTACCGTGGCATGCATAGTGCTTGATCAGTCCGTCGTTGTGGCGGAACGGGTTCTCACGGTCACCCTTAACCCCTGCCATCCACGGCCACATCCCCGCGTCGTCGATGAGGCCGCCGTCCACGACACCCACCAGAACGCCCCTGCCGTCCCAGCCGCGTGTGCCGCAACAGATGCCGTCGTTCACCGGCGGTACCGGGCTGGCCGACTTGATCGGCACCTCGGCGGGCTCGGTCGCCGGGCATGGATGTCCGTTGCCGCACAGCGAGAGCAGGTGGTCTGGCGTCGCCACTCCCACGCCGAGCCGCCGGTCGAGCCGCGCCAGCACGTACGGCGTCGACAGCGGATCACGACCTGGCCCATGGTCGTGGTCATCGTCGTCTCCGTCACCATCCCCGCGACCGCGGTCATCGTCGTGGTCGTTGCCAGACTTCGCGGCGGCGACGTCCTCGGATGCCGTGGCCGAAGCGACCTCGCGGCGCCAGAACACTACGGTCACACCGTCGATCACGGCGAGCTGTTCGACAGGCACGTTCTCCGGGATGATCGCATCCGGCTCTCGACGCAGCGCCGCCACCACCCGGTCGATGTCGGCGGTGCGGACGAGGATGGTGTCACGGCGGTAGAAGTAGTCGACGTGCTCGAGGCGCTCCCAGTCCTCCGGATAGACGGCAGGCTCGTCGTCCGTCGGCTCCCGTTCCGCCGGCAGCTCAGGGGCGACGGACTTCGACTTCTCCTCCGGTGCATCCGGGTCGGTGTTTTCCAGGATCAGGCGCAGTGCGTCTTCGAGGCGCTCTTTGTCCTCTGACATGGGTCCCCTCCTCTGTGGCAAAAACTTTCGAAAAATGCGGTGGTGCGGCGTATTACGATCTGAATATGTCCGGGTAAGGGGAGGGCAGGTTGTTGCCGTGGACGCCGACGAGTTGCTTGCACTTGCCCTCTCGCGGCCCGCTGACGCCCTCAGAATCGCCCACGACGTTCTCGCGAACTCCCCGTCCGACTCCGATGCCGCGGTAGCCCACCAGGCGGCGGGTGTGGTCCACCGCGACTTCGGCGACATCCGCGAGGCCGTGGCGGAGCTGAAGGCGGCGTACCGGCATGCCCGCAAGGCCGCCGATCCCGATCGCGAGGCGGAGATCCTGGCGAGTCTCGGTGTCGCCCAGGTGATGGCCGGTCACACCGAGCGAGGTCTGGCCGCGCTCGACTCGGTCGTTCCCGGCCTCACCGGTGTGCTTGCCGGCCGGATCCTGATCCGTCGCGTATGGGTGCGGGCGCAGCTCGGCCGGAACACCGAAGCGCTCGCCGACGCCGAACAGGCCGTCGCGTTGCTGAGCGACACCGGCGACCTGGTCTGGGAGGCTCGGGCGCTCACCCACCGGGCGATGGTCCTGCTCGCGATGGGCGTGATCGACCGCGCCGACGAGGACTACGCCCGCAGCGAGGAGCTGTTCGCGAAATGCGGCCAGCAGGTCGAGTACGCCGACACCCGGCAGGCGCGCGGCGCCGCGGCATTCGCCCGCGGTGACCTGCCGGCGGCACTGCTGTACCTCGACGACGCGCAACGGGTGGTCGAAGGGCTCGGCGTCCTCGAGCCGGACTTGTTCGTCAACAAGTGCATGGTGCTGCTCGCGGCCGGCCTGACGCGCGACGCACTCACCGAGATCAACAGTGCACTCGACCGAATCGAGCAGCAGCGCGGATCGACGACGCGACGTGCGGAGCTGTTGTACTGCGCGGGACTGGCAGCGCACGCCGCCGGCGCGCTCGATCTGGCCGAGAGCCGCAGCCGTGACGCGCTGAAACTCTTCCGGCGCCAGCAACGGCCGTGGTGGGCGGCCCGGGCGGAGCTTGCGCTGCTCCAGTCCCGCTATGCGGGCGGCGACCGTACGGCACCCCTGCTGCGTACCGGTCAGCGGGTCAGCGCCGAACTCGACGCGCTCGACCCGGACCTCGCGGCCGAGGCGCACCTGCTGACCGGCCGGCTCGCCCTCGTGCGTACCGACCCGGCCGAGGCCAGACGCCACCTGAAAATCGCCGCCGGAGCCCGGAACCGCGGCCTGCAGGCTCGTGGCGCGGGGTGGCTCGCGCAGGCCACGCTGCACGAGGGCGACGGCCGCTCGCGCGCGATGCTGGCCGCCTGCCGGCAGGGCCTGAGCCTGATCGAGATCTACCTGCGCACCCTCGGCGCCACCGAACTGCGCGTGCTGGCCACCGCCCAGGGCGCCGAGCTCGCCGCGATCGCGCTCCGGTACGCCGTCCAGCGCGGCAACCCCCGGCAGGTCCTCGAATGGAGCGAACGCTGGCGCGCCACCGTACTGGCCATCCCGCCGGTCCGGCCGCAGGCGGACGACGACCTGGTCGCCGACCTCGCCGCGCTGCGCAACCTGACCCACCGGCTCGAGACCGGCACCGATGGCCGGCTCGGATCGGGCCCGCTGCGGCGCGAACGCCGCCGGCTGGAGTCCGCCGTGCGCCGCCGGGTCCTGCGTACGCCCGGCACCAGCGGCGAACGTCCCGACCAGTTCCGCAGCGCCGACCTGCTCGACCATCTCGGCGACCGCAGCCTGGTCGAGCTCACCGACGTCGACGGCCAGTTGTACGCCGTGGTCGCAGCGCGCCGCCGGGTCCACCTGCAGCCGGTCGGCCCCGCCCCAGTGGCGAGTCATTGCTTGTCCCACGCGTTGTTCGCGCTGCGGCGTGAGGCGACCGGACGCGGAGCGCACCGGCTCGACCTGGATGCGATCGGAGCCCGGCTCGAGATGGCCCTGCTCGGTGACGTGGTCAAGCACCTCCTCGACGGCCCGGTGGTCGTCGTACCGACGGGCTGGCTGCACGCGGTTCCGTGGAGCCTGCTGCCGTCGCTGCGGCACCGGCCGACGTCGGTGGCCCCGTCCGCCGCGGCATGGTTGCGCGCGCGGAACGCCGTACCGCCGTCCACCGTGCGGGTGGTACTGATCGGCGGGCCGCAGTTGTCGACGGGACCCGAGGAGGTGCGACGGCTCTCGGAGCTGTACCCGGACGCAGTGGTGCTCACCGATGGCGATGCGACGGCAGAAGCGGTGCTGGAAGCGATGGACGGGGCGTCGCTGGTGCATGTCGCGGCGCACGGTACATTCCGCGCGGACAGCCCGCTGTTCTCGGCGCTCGAACTGGATGACGGGCCGCTCACGGTGTACGACCTCGAACGGCTGGAACGGGCGCCGCACCGAGTGGTGCTGTCGAGTTGCAGCTCGGCGGTCGGCGGACCCAGTGGTGCGGACGAGTTGCTCGGTCTGGTCAGTGCGCTGGTCGCACTCGGGTCGGCCGGGGTGGTGGCGAGCGTCGTGCCGGTGAACGACCCGGCGACGGTGCCGCTGATGCTCGGCTTGCACGGCAGGCTGCGGGACGGGGACGACCTGGCCGAGGCACTCGCCCAGGCCCGGGCGTCGGCCGGCGACGGCCAGGTGGCGCGCACGGCCGCACAGTCCTTCATCGCCCTCGGGGCCTGAGCGCAGGTCACAGTCGCACCCAGTCGGTGACGACTCGGCCGGTCGCCGTGTCGCAGCGCAACCGGACCGGACCAGCAGGCAGCGACGGCAGCTCGAAGAAGCCCGATTCGTCGGCGCTGGCGCGGTACTCCGCGCCGTCCGAGGTCTCGATGAGAATCTCGCCCGCGCCGGGCGGCAGGATCTGGCCGACCACTTGGTCGTGCATCACCTCCAGCTCCATCGACAGCGGAGTGGAGGTGAACACCAGCGCCCGGTTCTCAGCGGGTTCGGCCCGGTTCCCGGCCGCAGGTTCCAGCGAGGAGTCGAAGGTCAGGATCGCCCGCAGGAGTTCCTCGTCGATCGTCCGCCAGGACAGCGCGCCGTCGGCATGCTCTGCGATCGTACGTGCCAACGGTGCCGTGTCGCGGACAGCCTCTGCGAGATCATCGAAGAGGCGCTCGTCGTCATCCCAGCGTCGCCGCGTCATGCCGATCACCTCCTGCCGGTTCGGTCCGCTCCGAGGACGCGATGTACGTCCTCACCGGCGGAGTTCTACGGAGCCGTTCGAGCGCGCGGGACCGGGTTGGCCCGATGCTGCCGACCGGGATACCGGTGCGCTCGCTGATCTCGACGTACGACGGCTGTGGATCCTCGACCAATAACAGCAGCAACTCGCGCTGCCGACGCGGCAGTTCGGCCAGACCGGCCAGCAACACCTCGTGCCGCTCGGCGCGGAACAGGCCCTCGTCCGGTTCGCCGGTGTCGGCCGCGACCGACTGGTACTCCGGATCCAGCGGGTCGTTGGGCCGCAGCCGGCGCTGCGACGACAAGTACCGTATCGATTCGCGCCGACCGGTCGTGATGATCCACCGGGGGATGGCCTGCGGTTCCTGCAGGCTGTCTAGGTGCTCGACCAGCCGCAGCCAGACGGTCTGCGCGACGTCCTCGGTCTCGCTCGGCGTCAGCCGGAACCGCCGGATGACGGTCACCAGCAACGGCGCGTACCGGTTCACGAGTTCACGCCAAGCCTGCTGCTCGCCACCGGTCGCGGCAGCTACCAGTGCGGTGACCGGCGAGGCGTTGTCATCCATTCCGGCTCCCCGGTTGGTCGGTGCTGCCAGAATTTCGTGTCACGGCTTTTCTGTCCATGTTTCCCAGTGCACCTGGGGTGGAATTTCTCTGCGGGACTTCCACGCGTAGTCCGGGTGGCCCGGCGGCGACACCGCGTTTGATGCTATGTCGCCGCCGGGCGGCGCCGACGCACCCCACCCGGCCCCTCCTCCGGTGCCGTGCATCCGCGCTTATCGGGTCCGCTGCCTCACGGCCGGCGGATCTGCTGTTACAGGGCTCTCACTAGGACGGACCGCACCGGAGGACCGCCAGATACATGCAGTTCCGGCGAATTCTCCGCGCGAAGCCGGTGATGACCAGCGGCTGAACCGCGTCCGTCAGTGGATGCTCGTGGCGATGATCCGTTGTGGCTGGTGCGAAGATCAGGCGCATTCGCATGGGCCCCGGAGTACCTACGACCGTGAGCGACAAGCAGAAGCTCCCAGAACGGGCCTCGCCGCCACTCGGTGTCAAGCCCAGCGGCCTATCGGGCGTCCCCTTCCGGGCTCCGGGGTCGACCGCGCAGTCCGACGAGGTTCAACAGCGAACTTCGCCTCCGACGGCAGACTGTGGTTCCGGCCGATACCGAGCCTCCCGCTCCACGGTCGAGGGCAGGAGCGCCTCATCAAGGGAAGCCACGTCATCGTCAACGGCCGCACCGGAACCGTCATGTGGCCCGAACCCGAGACGGGCGGAGAGCTATGTCGACCGCCGTGGTGCGCCAGAACAGCAACGACAACGGCTTTACACTCAGCCGCGCGAGAGGCGAAGCAGCCGCCGCAGCCTACGACCGTGTCCGGGTACCGGACGCCGAGTATCTTGTGGCTGGGCGGCTCGGTCCGTAGGAGTATGAACGGCGTGCCACACCCTCAATGGCAATTATTGCCGGGCTCTGCGTGGCGACATTACCCGTGTGTCGTCACATTTGCCCTAAGGTCTGGTTGGAGGCGGGTTTCTTCTATCCCGCACGGAACCGCGGTGGATATACGGCTTGTGGGGCGGATCAGTGAATCAGCACGGATCGTTCCCGGCGGTCATTGGACGTGATGGACATGAGCACGAACGGGCCTATCAAGGAACCTGGCACGGAGCTTTCCAGGGGGGCTGCGAACAAACACGTGGTTATCCCACTGCTCCTGGCTGTGGTCGGTTCCGTCGCCGGGACGCTCGTCAGCAAGGCCGTCGATACGACCCAGGGTTACGCGCTACTCGGCGCCGGCCTGGGCGCCGCCATTCCGCCGGTGATCGCCGTCGTCGGTCCATTCGCCCAGCTTCGGCTGGTCGCCGGCGTCGTCATCGCCGCGGGAGCCGTCGCCTTCACCTACGTGGGCTTCACAGTGCCGCAGGAGGCGCTCGGCACGACCACCACCTTCCCGGTTCCGGGGTCGGGCCCGGAGTCGGAGTCGACGACGGCACCACCGCCGCCTGACACCTCCTCGCCGCCGCCCACCGAGCCTGGCGCCCGCACCTGCGAGCGGAACGGCAGGCTCTGCATCAGCTGGTCCCCTCGCCAGCTGCACTGCTCGACGAACCCGTGCGCGCCCGACCTGACCGTCCAGAACACAGGGACCGACGACCTCCGCATCACCGGCCACGACTTCAGAGGAGACGGGAAGGAACGCCTCTCGGGGGGAGACGGTTGCGACGACACAACGCTCCAAGAGCAGGAAAGCTGCACAATAGCGGTCCTTGTCAACGAGGGTCCTCCCGGGCATGCCCAGCTCCGCATCCACCAGAACTTGAAGGGCCCGGCTTCGGTCGTTGATATCGACGTCGACCAGATCGGCCCAGAGAGCGTCGACCTGTCTCTTTCCACGCCTAGGTGCCGCGTCGAGCCGGGTGGCGGCACCGACAACGGAGATGTCCTTACTGTCGACGTCACAGTCGTGAAGTCGGGCAATCTCCCGGATCCGGTGCCGGTCAGGCTGAGCAGCAAGACCGGGCTCACCGGTGGTCCGAGCTCCGACCAGGGAAACGACTTGACCCAAATACCTGTCGCACTGAGCGCAGACGACTACGGCAGGTCGCACCTCGTCACGTTAACCGTCGACCCCGACGACAACATTGCCGAGCAGGACGAGTCGAACAACGCTCTCGACGTGACAGTGTGGCTACCTACAGGGCCGAACGAGGCTGGTGACGTCCGGTGCGACATCTCGTGAACGCTTGCCAGGTGATGGGTGATACAACAGGAATCGCGGTTCCACCGGTCGGCCGACGGAGTGCGATCACCCTCGCAGGGTAGGTGCGGGTCGTCATATAAAGGCGCTGCGACGCATAACCTCAAGGCGCATGCTTCGAGAGGGACTGCAAGGGGGAACGGCATGTCAGGGCGGGCGAACCAAACAGGAATTGTGGATTCTCTGGCCGATGCGTTGATGGCGGAATTCGGGCGGCGACAGAGTCACGGTATGGCGGGCAACTGGGCTCGGTACGCCGGCGTGCAGGACCGCACCGTGATCGGTGTATACGACGTGGAGGTTGCCGCACTTCTGCGTCGCGTGCCGGGGCTGAAGAAGGCAGTGGAAGAGGCGTGGAAGGCGGATGCCAGCGGCAAGTTGTCGTCCGAAGCTCGTGATGAACTGGTCGGGCGGTTAGACCATGAACTGCACAACGGCCAGAGCCACACTCGACTCTCGCTGGAGGCTTTGCTTGGCGTGAGTGACCGCGTTGTCGCGACCGACGAGCCGGCCGGAACCACCGTTGCTCACGGTGCTCGACGGCAGCGCTGGCGACTGAACCACCAGCAGCGTGGAAGATCTCCCGAACCTGCGCCCAGGTCGTCCGTGGGTCGCGTCGTCCTCCCGTTACTGCTGCTCAATGGCATCATCGCTACTACCTTGGCGGCGGGACCCGCGCTGAATCTTGTGTTCGGGACACCACCGCCGCCGGGGGATGCGCGGGTCATCGCCCTGTCCGCGTGCGGCGTCTGGGCTCTTGCGTTTCTGCCAGGGTGGCTGTTCGTGCGTTTCTTGGACCGTCGGGCGGCCGCGTTGTGGGACGAGTACGTCATCCATCTGTACCGGTTGGGCGTCGACGATCCGGGAAACCTGCCCGAACCACCGAGGACGTCGAGCTACCACGACGATTGGGTTGCCCACGGTGGTCTGGGGCGTCTGTGGATACGCAGCGTTTACCGCGAGAAGTTCGACGCTTACTACGGACGGTCTGTGTCACGCGTCGGCATCGATCCGGACAGTCCGGTCAAACCCGAGGCGCTGTTCCCCGTATTCTTGTGTACGGGAGTGCTTGCGGTCGCCTGGACGGCGATTTTCT
>WNFV01004496.1_pt1 | contig 23830 bp, 21 predicted proteins | sample 5400101 | NCBI WGS metagenome assembly WNFV01 (sample SAMN13153361, study PRJNA577476) | soil metagenome | isolation source: 115 cm soil or saprolite under grassland replicate 1 | place: USA:California | collected 2016-06-15 | reverse complement strand
GGACGGCCCCCACTGCCCTCGCGGCTTCGACGTCGAGCGGCGTGTCGCCAACCACGAATACACGATCCGGCGTGACGTCGTGGCCGTGGAGCATCGTTGCCTTGTCGATTGCGACCCGGGTGAGCATCGCCCGGTCGTCCGAGTCCGATCCGTATCCGCCGAACACGAAGAACCGGTTGAGGTCGGCTCGGGACAGCTTCACGCGAGCGGCGCCCTCCATCGCTCCGGACACCAACCCGAGCATCGTCCCGGCGTCGGACAGCATGAGCAGCAGGTCCTCGACACCCATCAGCACCCGATAGCCCTCGGATGTCCGCACCTCCTCCGAGAGCCTCAGGAGGTATACGGCGAACAGGCGTGCCAGCTCGGCCTCCGTCGCCTCCCGTCCCACCGCGGCCTCGAAGGTATTGCGGGCCACCACCGGGTCGGTCTCCCCGGCCTCGGTGTGCGAGCCGATGTCGGCGGAGATCCCGTACAGCTTGTCGAACGCGTGCGCCCAGCTCCGTGCGCCCGCCCCCCCGCTGTCGATCAGAGTGCCGTCGACGTCGAACAGGACGACCGTCGGCATGCCCACAGCCCAGGTCATGTCCCTTCGAGCAGCACCGCGCGGGCCGGGCCGCCGTCGCCGTCCACGATCTTGAGCGGCAGCACGGCCAGCGTGTACTCGCCGGGCTCCACCTCGCCGAGGTCCAACCCCTCCACGATCACCACGCCGTTCGAGAGCAGCTCCACATGGGTGGGATGGCCCTGGGCTCCCTTCTGCTCGATCGACAGGAAGTCCACGCCCACCAGTGTGATGCCCGCCGCCACCACCCACCTGGCTGCCTCGGGTGACAGGCAGACGTACTCGTCGGGGAAGGGGGCCGGCAGGCGTCGCCAGATCTCCGAGTTGTCGCTTTTCAGCAGGACCCTCGTGGCTCCGGCCGGGATCTTCAGTGCATCGAGATCGGCCGGGCCGAGCTGGCCCCGAAGGCCCCGGGCATCCGCGACCACGCAGTCTCCGACCAGCAGGTCCACCGGCACCCGATCCATCCCCGCCGCGCCGGGAACGAAATGGACCGGCGGGTCCACGTGCGTCCCGGTGTGGGTTCCGATCCGGAGCTCCGAGACGTTGGCGGGGTCGCCTTTCGAGATCTGGATGCGGGGAACGATCTCCACCGGGGGATCTCCCGGCCACACCAGCAGGTCGGGCCCGATGGGGAGCGAGACGTCGATGATCCGGTCCATCAGCTTCCTCCCTCGGCTCGCAACCGCCGGTACCGGCGGATCAATGCGTTGGTGGAAGGATCGTGGCCCGGCTTCGGATCGCCCTCGGCCTGGAGCTCGGGCACGATGCGAGTGGCCAGGACCTTGCCCAGCTCCACCCCCCACTGGTCGAAGGAGTCGACGTTCCAGATGGTCCCCTGCGTGAACACCTTGTGCTCGTACAGCGCGATCAGCTGTCCAAGCACCTTCGGCGTGAGCCTCGAAGCCAGGATCGTGTTCGTCGGATGGTTGCCCCGGAACGTCCGGTGGGGGACCTGCGCGACCGGAACGCCCTCAGCCTCGACCTCCTCGCGGATCTTGCCGAAGGCCAGGGCCTCGGTTTGGGCGAACAGGTTCGCCATGAGCAGGTCGTGATGGTCGCCGACGGCGTGGCTGGGATGCACGAACCCGAGGAAGTCGCACGGGATGACCTTCGTCCCCTGGTGGATCAGCTGGAAGTACGCGTGCTGTCCGTTCGTCCCGGGCGTACCCCACACGACGGGCCCGGTCTGGTAGTCGACGGGGTTCCCGTCGAGGTCCACCGACTTGCCGTTGGACTCCATGTCGAGCTGCTGGAGATACGCCGGGAGCTTCTCCAGATGCCGGCTGTAGGGCAGGACGGCGTGGGTCTCCGCGGCGAAGAAGTTCCCGTACCAGGTCCACAGAAGTCCGAGCAGCACGGGCATGTTCCGCTCGAACGGGGCCGTCCTGAAGTGCTCGTCCATCTGGCGGAACCCGGCGAGCATGTTGCGGAAGCGCTCGGGCCCGATGGCGACCATCAGCGAGAGCCCGATCGCGGAGTCGACCGAGTACCGACCCCCTACCCAGTCCCAGAACTCGAACATGTTCTCGGTGTCGATGCCGAACTCGGCGACCTTCTCCGCGTTCGTGGAAACGGCCACGAAGTGCTTGGCGATCGCCTTCGGGGCGCCGAGCTTGGAGAGCAGCCAGTCCCGGGCGGTCCGGGCGTTCGTCAGGGTCTCCACCGTGGTGAACGTCTTGGAGGACACGATGAACAGGGTCTCCTGCGGATCGAGGTCTCGGGTGGCCTCGAAGACGTCGGTGCCGTCAACGTTCGACACGAACCGGACGGTGAGGGACCGGTCCGAGAAATCCTTGAGGGCCTCGTAGGCCATGGCCGGGCCCAGGTCCGAGCCACCGATGCCGATGTTCACGACGTTTCGGATGGGCCTGCCCGTGTGGCCCAACCAGTTGCCGGACCGGACCCGTTCGGCGAACGAGGCCATCCGATCGAGCACGGCATGGACCTCCGGGACGACGTTCTCGCCATCCACTTCGATGACCTCGTCCCTGGGCGCCCGGAGCGCGACGTGCAGGGCGGGTCGGCCCTCGGTCACGTTGATCCGCTCACCGGCGAACATAGCGTCGATACGGCGACGGAGCCCCGAGCGCTCGGCCAGGTTCACCAGGAGCTCCATGGTCTCCCGGGTGGTGAGGTTCTTCGAATAGTCCAGGTACAGGTCCCCGGCCTCCAGCGTCAGGGTCTCGCCGCGATCCGGATCCTCGGCGAACAGGTCGCGGAGGCGGACCCCTTCCATCTTGCCCCGGTGGGCCTCCAACGCCTCCCATTCGGGGGTCCGGGTGATCCTCCCGCGCGCGGCCATGGAGACCGATCCGGGCCTCAGCCCGGTTTCACCGTGTGCCCGCCGAACTGCATGCGGAGCGCCGAAAGCACCCGGTCGGCGAACTCGGCTTCACCCTGAGACTCGAACCGGTCGAACAGGGCGGCCGACAGGACATGGAGGGGAACGCCCTCGTCCACGGCGGCGAGCACGGTCCACCGGCCTTCGCCGGAGTCCGACACCCGCCCTGTATACCTGCTCAGGTCGGGGTCCTCGAACAGCGCGGCTGCGGTCAGGTCGAGCAGCCAGGAGGCGACCACGCTCCCTCGGCGCCACACCTCCGCCACTTCGGCGGTGTCGATGTCGTACCGGTAGTACTCCGGGTCGCGGAGAGGCGCCGTCTCGGCGTCGGTCTCCCGCTTCCTGGTACCGATGTTGGCGTTGCGGATCACGTTCAGGCCCTCGGCGTAGGCGGCCATGAGGCCGTACTCGATCCCGTTGTGGACCATCTTGACGAAGTGGCCGGCTCCGGACGGTCCGCAGTACAGGTAGCCGGCCTCGGCAGTGCTCGTCCTCGGCGAGCCGTCCCTGCCCGCCGTGCGCGGGGCCGCCTCTACGCCCGGCGCGAGGGCGGCGAAGATGGGATCGAGGCGACGCACCACCGCCTCGTCGCCCCCGATCATCAGGCAGAACCCCCGCTCCAATCCGAAGACGCCACCGGAGGTCCCGACATCGATGAACGTGATGCCCTTCGCCTGGCACCGCTCGGCCCGCTCGATGTCGTCGCGGTAGTAGGAGTTCCCTCCGTCGATGATGACATCGCCGGGGTCCACGAGCTCGGCCAACCGGTCGGCGGTGGGCCCGGCGAAGGCGGCGGGCACCATGATCCAAGCCGCGCGGGGCTTGGACAGCTTGCTGGCGAAGTCCTCGAGCGACGCGGTTCTCCGGCCAAGGCCCACCATCCCGAGCTGCACGATCCGGCTCCTTCCGCCGCGGCCGTCGCGGCCATGCCGGACGGGTTCGCCACGCGGCCAAGCGTACCGCGGGCAGCGGCGACGAACGCTCTCGAGGGGACGAGCGCCCCCGAACTCACTCCCTCCAGTCGCGGAACGTCCCCAGAAGCGCCTCCCGGGCCTCGGGCGATACCGATCCCTCCGTGAGCCGGCCGACCAGGCCGAGCGTCCGCCGCATCTGGTCCAGGTGGGCCGTGCAGTCCCCGCACTCCGCGATGTGCTCGTCGAACCGTGCTCGGTCCTCGGGCCAGAGTGCGCCCTCCAGGTATTCGGTCACCAGCTCAACGAGCTCACGGCACGTGAGGGCCTCGGTCCCCCGGTCCACCTTGCCCACCGGTCTCCCTGCCCTTTCCGTCCCGCTCGCACTCTGGGCGGAGCGTTCGCAGCCACGGCGGCCTGAACCCGCCGGTTGATGGTCCCCCGAAGGGCCCGAAACGCTACAGTCGATCTTCGGCGCCTTGTAACGCCAGGAACCCCGGACGACACGGTCGATCCACCATCGTGTGTCCGGCGAATGCACGATGGCGCGAGGCCGAGCCGGGAAGGGGGACCACCACGTGGCGCAGATCAAGGTGTACGGAGCGAGCTGGTGCCCGGACTGCCGGCGTGCCAAGCGCTTCCTGGGCGACCAGCGGGTCCCGTTCGAGTGGCACGACATCGAACAGGATCCCGACGGCGTCAACATGGTCCAGGCCAGGAATAACGGGAACAACGTCATCCCCACGATCATCTTCCCGGACGGGACCTTCCTGTCCGAGCCCACCAACGAGCAGCTGGCCGAGAAGATCGGGCTTGAGCGGATGGCCATGATGCACGTCTACGATCTGGTCATCATCGGTGGAGGCCCGGCAGGCCTCACGACCTCGATCTACGCAGCCCGCGAGAACCTCCAGACCCTCGTGATCGACAGTAAGGGCCTGGGCGGACAGGCCGGCGTAACGGAACGCCTCGACAACTATCCCGGCTTCCCGGAGGGGATCGGGGGGGCCGAGCTGGCCGAACGGATCGTCAAGCAGGCGCGGCGGTACGGGGTCGAGCTGCTGCAGGCCGTGTCGGTCCTCTCGATCATGAGCGACGGGGACCAGGTGGATGTGGAGACCGCCACGGGCGACCACTACCACGCTCGGGCCGCCCTCGTCGCCAGCGGCTCCTCCTACCGACGGACGAACGCGCCCGGCGAGGACGACCTGATCGGGGCGGGCATCCACTTCTGCGCCACCTGTGATGGGCCGTTCTACAAGGGCGCCAAGGAGTTGGTCGTGCTGGGTGGTGGGAACAGCGGGCTGGAGGAGGGCCTGTTCCTCACTCAGTTCGTGGACAAGGTCACGGTGGTCGAGCGAGGTGACCGACTCCGTGGGAGCAAGCTGTTGCAGGACAAGGTGAACATGGACAGGCAGATGGAGGTCCTCCTCAACCGGTCGGTGAAGGAGTTCAAGGCGAAGGAGGATGGGAGCGGAAAGCTGGGGTCGCTCACGCTCGAGAGCGTTCAGGCCGGGACGGTCGAGGAGCTTCACCCGGCGGCCTGCTTCGTGTTCATCGGCCTGGATCCGAACACGGAGTTCATCAAGGGTTCGGTGGACCTGGACGACCGAGGGCTGATCGCCACCGACATGGGCTTCCAAACCAGCATGCCGGGGGTGTTCGCGGCGGGCGACGTGCGGTCAGGATCCACGAAGCAGCTGGCCTCCGCGGTGGGCGAAGGCGCGGGCGCCGCGATCGCCATCCGCCAGTACCTCGAGAACAAGGACCGCAACTGATGACGATGCTGGCCGTTACGGTCGGCCCGCCCACGCCGAACTCGGGTGCGCTGGAGAAGGTGCCCGAGCCCGATCCGGCCGAGGGCTCGATCGTGTGCGAGACCATCGCCGTCGGCGTGGACGGCACGGACAACGAGATCGTCGAGGGCAAGTACGGCGAGGCTCCCCCGGGTACGGACCGGCTGATCCTGGGGCACGAGTCGCTGGGACGGGTGTTGGAGGCGCCGGCCGCGAGCGGGTTCGCCCCGGGCGAGCTGGTGGTGGGGTTCGTTCGCCGGCCGGACCCAGTACCGTGCGACAGCTGCGCGGCGGGGGAGTGGGACATGTGCCGAAACGGCCTTTATACGGAGCGGGGCATCAAGGGACGCCACGGATTCCTGTCGGAGCGGTTCCGGATCGAGCCGGAGTTCTCGGTGAAGGCCGACCCGTCCCTCGGGCGCCTGGCCGTGCTCACCGAACCGACGTCGGTGGTGGCCAAGGCCTGGGAGCACGTCCAGCGGATCGGCGATCGCGCGGTGTGGGAACCGAGGCGGGCCTTGGTGACCGGAGCAGGACCGCTGGGGCTCCTGAGCGCCATGCTCGGCCGCCAACGCGGGCTGGACGTCCACGTCCTCGATGTGGTCGATACGGAACTGAAGCCCTCGCTCGCCCGAGACCTCGGCGCGACCTACCACGCCGGCTCGTTGGACGACGTCGCCGGCATGTTCGACGTGGTCATCGATTGCACGGGCGCGGGTCCACTCGTGTTCCACGCCATCGACCATCTTGGCCCCGACGGCGTGATGTGCCTGACGGGCATCTCGCCGGCCGGGCGCACGCTGCCCCTCGACGTGGATACGCTGAACACGCAGATGGTGCTGAACAACAACGTGGTGTTCGGCTCGGTGAACGCCAACCGGCGGCACTATGAGCAGGCCGCGGATGCGCTTTCGCGGGCCGACCGCGGGTGGCTGGACCCGGCTGAAGTACGCCACGCCGGAGAAGGCCGAGGCGAGGAAGGCCCAGGCCCGGACGATGCTCGTTCAGGCGTTGGAGGAGGCGCGGGCCATCGGGAACGATCAACTCGTGCAGCAGGCCGAGACCCGCTTGGCGGATCTCGGTATGCCCCCGGTCGCCGGCGGCGCCGGCGAGCGGGAGGACGCGCCGTCGGTGCACGGTTCCCCGCTTCCCGAGACCATGCCTGCATCGGCCGTCGAGAGGCGACCGACGCCTCTCGATCCCTACCCGGAGCCCCGGCCCGAGGTGGAGGGCGGCGACGAGAAGTCCTACCCGCCGGAGCTCGGCACGGACGCCATCGCCATCCTGGAAGGGCGAACCTTCATGTTCTCCGACTCCCGCGGCGACGTGCCGGCGGGGTCCATCGGCGGACTGCTCCACGACGACACGCGGTTCCTGTCGACGTGGGAGCTCACGCTGGACGGAGAGCCCCTTTCGCTCCTGAAGTCCCGGGTCGTCGATTACTACTCGGCGGCGTTCTTCCTCACCAATCCGGACCTGCCAGACATCCGCGCGAATACCTTGACGGTCCGCCGATTCCGGTTCGTTGGCGGTGGGCTACATGAGCAGATCGCCGTCTACAACGCTTCCACCGAGCCGGTTCGATTCGAGCTGCGTCTGCGGGTCGGTGCCGACTTCGCCGATCTCTTCGAGGTCAAGAGCTCGGTGCGCGACCGAAGCGCGAAGATCGACGTCGAGCACGACCCCCACGAATCCCTCCTGCACTTCCACTACGAGAACGACGGTTACCTGGCGGAGACGAACGTTCAGGTCAAGCAGAGCGGGATCATGACCGGAGGGGTCGACCAGCGGCTCAGCCCGGCGGTTCGGATCCAGCCGGAGTGGATCGACGAGCTGGACCCTCGGATCGAAGGCAACGACCTCGTGTGGAATGCGGATCTTCCGTCCCGGAGCGCCCTGGGGTTCCTCCTCCGGGTCACGGTTCTGGTGAACGACCGTGTCCTGGAGCCCATGCACGGCGAGTTCGGCGAGGAGCAGGAATATGCGGAGGGGGCGCTCACCAGCTGGCTTGACGGGGTTCCCCGCTTCGAGTCCGACAGCGCGATCGTCAAGGGCGCATTCGACAAGTCCACACTGGACCTCGCCGCGATGCGGATCGCCGACGAGCTCGGCGGTGAGAGCTTCGTCCTGCCGGCCGCAGGCCTCCCGTGGTTCATGACGCTGTTCGGCCGCGACACGCTCGTGACGGCGCTTCAGACGGTCTGGGTTGGGCCGGAGCTCGCGCGGGGAGCCCTCCACCTCCTGGGCGTCCTGCAGGGGACGAAGGTCGACGAGTTCAAGGACGAAGAGCCAGGCAAGATCCTGCACGAGTTCCGAAGCGGGGAGCTCACCGCCCTTGGCGAGAAGCCCCACAGCCCCTATTACGGGACGGCCGACGCCACCCCGCTATACCTCATCCTGATGTCGGAGTACTGGCGACACGGCGACGACGATGGATTCGTGCGGGCCCGGTGGAAGAATGTGCTGGCCGCGCTGGAGTGGATCGATCGGTACGGCGACCGCGATGGCGACGGCTACGTCGAATACGGCACTCGGTCATCCCAAGGGTTGGGCAACCAGTGCTGGAAGGACTCGTGGGACGGCATCCAGTACTCGAACGGCACGATCCCGTACCTCCCCATCGCCACGGCCGAGATCCAAGGCTACGTGTACGACGCCAAACTCCGGGTTGCCGAGATGGCCGAGCGGCTGATGGATGACGTGGAGCTAGCGGCGAGCCTTCGCAAGGAGGCGGACGAGCTGTACGAGCGGTTCAACCGCGACTACTGGTCCGGAGAGCGGGGTGGCTACTATATCGTCGGCCTCGACGGCGACAAGAAGCTCATCGACTCGATGACCTCGAACATGGGTCACCTTCTGTGGTCGGGAATCGTGCCGGAGGACCGGGCGCGAACCGTGGCGGCACACCTGATGTCGGCCGACATGTTCTCTGGGTGGGGCGTCAGAACGATCTCCAGGCAGGACAGGGGCTTCAACCCCATCGGCTACCACGTGGGAACGATCTGGCCCCACGACAACTCGATCGTGGCCATGGGCCTGGTGCGGTCGGGCTTCCGCGACGAGGCCAACCGGATCGGCCTGGCCCAGCTGGAGGCGGCGTCGTTCAGCGACTTCCGCCTGCCCGAGGCCTTCGCCGGGTTCGATCGGAACGTCGGGCGGTTCCCTGTCCCGTATCCAACCGCGTGCAGCCCGCAGGCCTGGGCCACTGGGGCTCCGTTCGTGTTCATCAAGAACATGTTGGGATTGGACGTGCACGACGGCGAGGTACGGATCGACCCCAGTGTCCCCGAGGAGATCGGGCGTATCTACGTTCACGGGATGCACGCCTTCGGGACCCACTGGGACGTCGAGGCGATCGGAACGAACGGCCACGTTCGCCTGACCAGGTAGGAGCGGACCAGATCCCGCTGACGAGTCTGCGGCGCCTAGGCATCCTTCCAGTTGCGGAAGGCCTCCAGGAGTTGGTCCCGAACATCCAGCGGCACGGATCCCTCGGTCACGCGACCGGTCAGGCGGATCGTCTCGCGGACCTGCGCCAGGTAGGTCGTGCAGGGATCGCAGCTCGAAAGGTGCGCCTCGAACCGGGCGCGCTCGCCTTCGGCGAGCGCGCCCTCCAGATAGTCGTTCATGAGCTCGACCATCTCGCTGCACGTCAGGTCGGCGGGGGCCGTCACGCCTTCGTCATCTCCTCCTGGAAGTATCGCTCCAGCGCGGCCCTGACCTTCGACCGGGCTCGGTGAAGGAGCACGCGCTGGTTCGTGGCGCTGATATCGAGCGCGTCACACACCTCCCCCGAGCTCCACCCGAGGACGTCGCGAAGGCGGATCACTTCGCGCTGGTTCGGCGGTAAAGCGTCGATGCATTCACGGACGTGGTCCAGCGTCTCCTGCGACAGCAACCGGTCCTCGGGAGCGCCCTCCCAGCTCGTCGGCCCGTCGAGCCAACCGTACGGTGAGGGGTCGCCCGCAGGTCGGAACCGCTCCGGGTCGACCGCGGGCTCGAACTCCGGGTCCGGTGACCACAGCGACGAGAACGGGATCGAGCGGCTCTCTCGTTGTCCTCGGGTCTTCGCGGTGTTCACCAGGATCCGGAAGATCCAGGTTCGAAGGGACGACCGCCCCTGGAATCCATCCAGTCCCTTGAGGACCCCGAGCCAGGCCTCCTGGACCACGTCCTCTGCGACGGCACGGGTGGGAACGTACATCCGGGCCAACCGGAGCATGGCGGGGCCGTATCGTTCGACGAGCATCATGAACGCGACCTCGTCCCCCGCCCGAAGGGCCCGAACCAATCGCAGGTCCTCCGGAGATGCCACCCAACCTTCCGACTCCCCAGCCATGCGACTGAGCCTACCGTCGATCGCCCGTACGGATGAACGGACGGGTGCAGCCGCCGACCGCTATGGCCGCGCCGCCCCCACGTAGACACTCCACTCGACCGGTCGAATCTGGACGACGGTGCCGGTATGAGGCGAATCGATCATCCGGCCCCCGCCGAGATAGATCCCGACGTGGTGGATGGGCGAGTAGAAGAACACGAGGTCGCCGGGTTGGAGGTCGCTCTGGGCCACATGAGGGAGTACCGCGTACTGCATCTCCGAGGAGTGTGGGAGCGAGACGCCGGCGTGAGCCCACGCCCACATCGTAAAGCCGGAGCAGTCGAATCCCGACTCGGGGCTTGACCCTCCGAACTGGTAGGGGACGCCGATCACCGAGTAGGCCGCATCGATGGCGGCCTGTGCGTTCGCGTTGGGTGCCGGAGGTGGGCCGCCCGGCGGGGGTGAGATCGAGTATGCGCTCGCGCTGGCCGCACGCTGAGCGGCGAGCGCGTCGTGATACTGCCGATTCAGGCTCTCATACAGGGACTTGGCCTGGCTGATCCCCCCTCGGATCTCGGATTGCTTCTGCTGGAGCGAGGCGAGGAGGTCCTGCTGCTCGGCGAGCGCGTCCGACAACTTCGCCGCCAGCCATCTCGCCTGCTGCTGCGCGGTCGCGGCACGATTCGCCAGATCGGTGTCGGCCTGGGCGAGGCTCCCCATGAATTCGAGTCGGTCGGAGAACTGGGCGAACGACGAGGCTCCCAGGAGCATCTCGATCTGGGACCCGACTCCCTGGTAGGCCCTGGCGGCTCGCTCGTTCAGGTCGACCATCGCCGCCAACGCCGTTGCCTGGGCCTTCGCCGCCTCGGCCCGGGTCTCCGCAAGGCGGGACTCGATCTCTTGGAGCTTCACGTTCTCTTGGTCGTACTGCTCGATCAGGATCCCAAGGCGTTGGTTCAACGCGTCGAGCTTTTCCTTGGCCGCCCGCACGTCTTCCTGCGACGGAGCGGCCGAGGAGAGGGTTGCCGAGGTCACGGATGCGCAAAGCATGATGAGCAGGGCCAGTGCGCCCCGCGCCAGACGACCTCGGTTCCCGGCTCGCTCTCCCCGCATCGAAAAGAGGCTGCTCATGGCAGCCGGGCAAGACCGTATAGGGCTCGCCCAGGGTTCGTCAAACATCTGCGTTGTATCGACCCGAAACGACGGTCACCTTGAGTCTGGCCGGGGATCCCCTGCACCGCAAGGGGTTCGGAAGATCCCCGGCCCGAGGTTCTGGTCGGGACGGCGGGATTTGAACCCGCGACCTCAGCGTCCCGAACGCTGCGCGCTACCAAACTGCGCCACGTCCCGTGCCGGCCAGTCTATCGGTTGGCCATCCCCTCGAGCGGGTAGGCTTGCCTGGGAGCGACGAGGAGCGCCACTGGATGACCGTGCTCGCCTACCTTCGATTCGTGTTGGCCGATGAGGCCGACCGCGAACTGTTCGAGGTCGATCTGGCCGTCGTGCGGGAGTTGGCTCAGACGCAGCCCGGTCACCTGTGGAGCGAGGTCGGCCGGGACCCATGGGACGTGCGGACATACGTCGTGGTCTCCGAATGGGACGAGGTCGAGCAGGTCCGGGCGTTCGAACACCATCCCGAGCACGAGGTCATCATCCACCGCTGGGAGTCGCGCTACGCCGAGGAGTTCGAGCACCGCCGGTTCGTCCCCTGGATCCGTCCTGAAATGGAGGAAGCCACCGCGTGAGGATCGCCCTCATCTGTCCGCCGTGGGTCGCGGTCCCTCCGAAGGGTTACGGCGGGATCGAGTGGGTCGTGTCCCTGGAGGCCGACGGCCTGGCCGAGGCCGGGCACGACGTCACGCTCTTCGCCACGGGTGACTCCATCACCAAGGCCAGGCTCGAGTACGTCTTCGATGTCGCTCCCGGCTCCAAAGCCATCAACGACGTCACGCTCGACACCACGCACACGCTCTTCTCATTACGCGACGTCCGTGATCGGTTCGAAGTCCTGCACGTGCACTCCCCGTTCTCCGCGCTCGCCGCAGCCATCGAGACCGGCGTACCGACCGTCCACACGCTGCACGGCTCCTTCACGCCGGAGATGATCCGGCTGTACGACCTGGTCGGTGACCGCGCGTGGTTCGTCGCGATCAGCGAGGCCCAGAAGCGGTTCCACGAGTCGCTCCGGTATGGCGGGGTCGTCTACAACGGTATCGACATTGCCTTCTACTCGTTCAATACCCAGAAGGAGGACTTCATCCTGTTCCTGGGGCGTGCGGCGCCGGAGAAGGGATGGCGCCGAGCCATCGAGGCCGCGAAGCTCGCCGGCGAACACCTCGTCTCTGCGGTGAAGATCGCTCATCCCACCGAACAGGAAGAGTGGGAGGAGAACGTCAAGCCGATCCTGCCGAAGGACTGGATGCTGATGGGCGAGATCTCGCAGGAGGAGAAGGTCGACCTGTTGCAACGGGCCAAGGCGGTGCTGTTTCCCATCGACTGGCCCGAGCCCTTCGGTCTGGTCATGACCGAGGCCATGGCGTGCGGCACGCCGGTCATCGCCACGCCGCGAGGCTCCGTTCCGGAGGTTATCGAGGACGGCGTCACGGGATGGATCGTGAGCGTCGAGAACTACGCGCAGGAGGCAGCCGAGAAGCTCAAGCATCTGGACGAGATCGATCCCCATGCCGGCAGGGAGCGCGTCCAACGGCTGTTCTCGAAGGAAGCGATGGTGGGGGGGTACGAAGGGGTCTTCGAGCGCGTCGTCGCGGACGGACGCGGTGGGCGGGATGCCTGACCGAGGCACCCGCGTGGAGTCGGACAGCATAGGGGATATCGAAGTCCCGGCAGACAGGTACTGGGGAGCACAGACCGAGCGGTCGCTCCGCCACTTCTCGATCGGGGAGGACCGGATGCCGGTCGAGATCGCGCGGGCCTTCGGCCTGTTGAAGAAAAGCGCGGCCCTGGTGAACGCCGAGCTCGGGCTCCTGCCGAAGGACCAGGCCGACCTCATCGTGCGAGCAGCCGATGAGGTCGTCGAGGGCAGGCTGGACGAGCACTTCCCGCTGTTCGTGTGGCAGACCGGCTCCGGCACGCATTCGAACATGAACGCGAACGAGGTGATCGGGAACCGGGCCATCGAGCTGGCGGGTGGGGAGCTGGGGAGCAAGCGCCCGATCCACCCCAACGACGACGTCAACATGTCCCAATCGTCGAACGACACCTTTCCCACCGCCATGCACATCGCGGCGGCCGAGGCGATCGTGCACGGGCTGCTCCCGTCGGTTGGCGCCCTGCGCGACGCCCTCCAATACAAGTCGGAGGAGTTCGCCGGGATCGTCAAGATCGGTCGGACCCACCTGCAGGACGCCGTGCCGCTGACGCTGGGTCAGGAGTTCTCAGGTTACGTCGCCCAGCTGGACGCGGACATCGCGCGGATCGAGCAGGCGCTCCCCGACGTGTACCAGCTGGCCATCGGGGGGACGGCCGTGGGGACCGGGCTGAATGCCCCCCCGGGGTTCGGTCGGGCCGTGGCCGAGAAGATCGCGGAGCTGACGAGGCTTCCGTTCACCAGCGCGACCAACACGTTCGCTGCGCTGGCCGCCCACGATGCGCTGGTCGCCGCCCACGGTGCGATCCGAACGCTTGCCGTGTCGCTGATGAAGATCGCGAACGACATCCGGTGGCTGGGCTCGGGTCCCCGCTCGGGCCTCGGCGAGCTCTCGCTCCCTGAGAACGAGCCGGGCTCGTCGATCATGCCGGGAAAGGTCAATCCCACGCAGTCAGAGGCCATGGCCATGGTGTGCTGCCAGGTGCTCGGCAACGACGTGGCGATCGCCGTGGCCGGTTCGCAAGGCAACCTCGAGCTCAACGTGTTCAAGCCCATCATCATCCGGAACTTCCTGCACTCGACGCGGATCCTGACCGACGCGTGCACGACGTTCCGGGAGTTCTGCGTGGCCGGGATCCAGCCCAACCGGGAGCGCATCGCCGAGCTCGTCGACCGGTCGCTCATGCTGGTGACGGCACTCTCGCCGAAGATCGGCTACGACAAGGCGGCCGAGATCGCGAAGAAGGCTCACCGGGAGGGAACTACGCTGAAGGATGCGGCGATGACCCTGGGCTTTCTCACTGAGCAGGAGTACGACGAGCTCGTGCAGCCGGAGAAGATGGTCGCTCCGGACTAGCGGCCCGAGGTATGAGCTCGAGGACGGTGGCTTCGGGCCGGCACAGGAACCGGAACGGCGCGTACTTGCTCGTTCCCAGGCCCGGCGAGATGTGCGCGTAGGCGTTCCCCATCCGCACCAACCCCGACGCGATCCGCCTCGGCACGTCCGAGTTGGTCACCAGGGGCCCGACGAGCGGGAAGCGCACCTGCCCCCCGTGCGTGTGGCCGAACACCATGAGGTCGTAGCCGAGCGCTGCGAGCTCCGGCGCGGGATCGGGTGAGTGCACGACGGCGAGCCCCAAGGCATGGGGGAGCTCGCGGGGAGCAACCCGGAGGTCCTGGCGGCGGATGTGCGGGTCGTCCAGGCCCAGCACCTCCACGTCCAGCCCGTCCACCGAGATCGCCCGGCGGGTGTTCCTGAGATGGGCCCAACCGTCGGCTTCGAGTTGAGCCACCAGGTCGGGAGCACGGCCTCGCTTGGCCCGGCGGGGCCTGCGGCGCCCGAGGAAGTAGCGAAGGTAGTTGTGCGGCCGGGGGACGAAATAGTCGTTCGATCCCAAGACGAAGAAGGAAGCCCGGGTCCCTCGGAGGTACCGCAGGGTCTCGACGGCGGTCTCGACAGCCTCGGGCTCGCCCAGGACGTCGCCCGTCACCACGCAGACGTCGCAGGCGGGCAACCCCGAGAGGAATCGGCACATCGATGCCGATCGCCGCGTGAGATGGAGATCGGAGAGGTGCAGAACGGTGAGGGCCGCGACTTCGTGGGTCGGTAGGATGGGGATGCGGCGCCAGACCAGCCGGTACCATCGCCGCTCGACGAGGGCCCCATAGGTCACGCATGCAACGGCGATGGCCGCGACCGCGACGAGCCAGGGGAGCACGGAGGCAGTCTACGGTGGGTGAGTTCACACTCAAGGCCAAGGTTCAGCGCGAGATGCACGAGGCGCTGAAGGCCGGCGACAAGATCCGATTGGGAGCCCTGCGCATGCTGTCCGCCTCCATAACGAACCGCGAGAAGGAGGTGCGGCACGAGCTCTCCGACGACGAGGTCAGGGAGGTCGCCGTCCGAGAGGTCAAACGGCGCACCGAGTCCATCGAGGCCTTCGAAAAGGGAGGCCGGGCCGACCTGGTCCAGAAGGAGACCACCGAACGCGAGGTCCTGAACGCGTACGCCCCGGTGCCGCTGTCCGATGCTGAGGTCGACGCCCTGATCGACGAGGCCCTCGCGGCGACGGGGGCCTCAGGACCGGGGGACGTGGGCAAGGTCATGGGGTTCGTCATGGGCAAGGCGAAGGGGAAGGTGGACGGGACATCGGTGCAGGCCAGGGTGCGCGCTCGCCTGGGAGGCTGAATCGCTACAGGCGCCGGTTCGGGCCCTCCTGGTGCCGTCCCACACCGATCACGACGGTCGATCCCGACGGGACTCGCTCGCCGAAGGCGGGTGACTGGGTGAGGACGACCCCCTGCCGCTTGGGATCGGACACGTCGACGTACTTTACGGCGGCGACGAGCCCCGAGCTCTCGAGCGCCTTCACCGCGTCCCCTCCGGCCATGCCGGTCACATCCGGCACGGAGACGGTCGCGCCAGGGCCAGTCCCTCCACCTTCACCCTTGCCCTTGCCGTTGCTGACGGTGAGCGTCACGGCGCTCCCCAACGGCGCGGTCGCGCCGCCGGGTGGCGTCTGCTCGAGGACGGTGTTCGCCGGCGCCGAGGAGTCCACCTTCTTCACGAGGGGCGTGAACTCGGCGTCGATCACCATCTGCTGGGCCTCAGCGGAGCCCAGGCCGACCACGTTCGGGATGGTCCCGCGCGTCTGGACCGGAGGCCCGGGGAACCCCTCGACCGGCAGGCCGGCCACTGCCTTGACCATGAAGTTGTGCCAGATCGGGGCGGCAACCGTTCCGCCGTACACGGACTGGCCGTAGTACGAGTCCATCGGAACCTGTCCTTGGGGGAATCCCACCCAGACGGCCGTGGCCACCTGCGGCGTGTACCCGGCGAAGTAGACGTTCGTGTAGTCCTGTGCGGTGCCGGTCTTGCCGGCGATGGGCCGTCCGATGTTCGCCACGGTGCCGGTTCCGCAGCACACCACTCGTTGGAGCATGGCCGTGACCAGGTGGGAGATCTCCGGATCGATGGCCTTCTTGCAGTGCGGGTGGTGTTGGTACAGCTTCCGCCCACCCGGCAGCACCACGCTGGTGATGGCGAACGGCTGGCAGTGGACGCCGTTATTGGCCAGGGTCGAATAGCCCGAGGCCATGTCGAGGGTGGATACGTCGATGGTCCCGAGCGTGATGGACGGGACCGCGGAGAGCGGGGCGGTGACACCCATAGTGCGAGCCGCCTCGACGATGGCCTCTGCCCCTACGTCGAGCGCCAGTTGGGCGAAGACGACGTTCACCGAATCCTGTGTGGCCGTCCACAGGTCGATGTAACCCTCATCCCCGGCCCCCTCGGCGTTGGAGACACACCCCGTCTTGCTCTTCCAGAGCGGAGAGCAGAAGGGTGACTTGGACGAGTAGACCTTGGCCGGCGTGAACCCGTTCTGGAACGCGGCGACCAGCGTGAACGGTTTGAACGCGGAGCCGGTCTGCCGGCGCCCATGCCACACCAGGTCGAGCTCGTCTCGCCGGTAGTTCTTCCCCGAGAGCATGGTCCTGATGGCTCCGGTCCGAACGTCCACCGACACGAGCGAGACGTCGGGACCCGTGGTCTTGTTGATCGCTGGGCTCTCGTTCACTGCTTCCTGCGCATACCGCTGCCAGTCGGGCCGGAGTGTCGTGTAGATCTTCAGCCCACCCTGGAACAGGGTGTGCTTCCGCTGGTTGTAGGTCTTCCCGAAGGCGTCGAACTCGCCTCGGTCGTCGTCCAGGACCGACTGCGTGATGTAGTGCACGAAGAACGGCGGCACCACCTGGACGGACCGACCCGCCGTCTTCGCAAGGTCGAGGGGCTCGCTCTTGGCCCGCTCCACCTTGTCACGGTCGGCCCAGCGGAGCAGTGCCATCCGCTCCAGCACCTGGTTCCGCCGGATCAGGGCGACCTTGGGATGGGTGACCGGGTTGTAATCCTCCGGAGCAGAGATGAGCCCGGCCAGGAGCGCGGACTGACCCAGGCTGAGCTTCCCGACCGGCACCTGGAAGTAGTACTGGGCGGCCGTGCCGATCCCGTAGACGCCGTTCCCGAAGTACACCTCGTTCAGGTACATCTCCAGGATCTGGTCCTTGGAATATCGCTGCTCCATCCGGATGGCCAGCGCCGCCTCCTGAAACTTGCGGGCGAACGTCTGCTCGTCGCTGCCGATGACCGCGTTCTTCGCGAGCTGCTGGGTGATGGTCGAACCGCCCTGCGTGACCCGGCCCGCGATGAGGTTGGCGACCATCGCGCGGAAGACGGATGGGACGTTGATGGCGCCGTGGTTGTAGAAGCCGTCGTCCTCGATGGCCAGCACGGCCTGACGGGTGACCGGCGCGACCTTTCCCAAGTCGACGATCTTGCGGTTCTCGTCGAGGTACAGCGTGGCAAGCACCGAGCCGTCGGCCGCGTAGATGGTCGAGCGTTCCGGCGGGTGGGGGATGCGGGTGAAGGACGCGCCGGCGGCCTCGAGCCGATCGTTCAGCGCTGCCGTCCCCTCCTCCAGGGGATCGAGCAGCAGGAAGAGCATCGTCGCCACGACGCTGGCCGCGAGTGCGATCACGATCACCAGGGTGACGGCGAGGGCGGTCCGCGGTGGTCCTCTGTGCGGAGCCTCCATGAGCGTCGGCCCAGGATACCCCCAGCCGCCGGTACGATGGAGCCTCCCATGCGCCGCCCCGGCCTCCCGATCGCGCTCGCCGCCTGCGTCCTCGCGCTGCTCTGGGTAGGAACGGCGTCGGCACAGGTCCCGACCACTTCCAAGGTCCTCGTGGTCAAGGTCGACGGCTCCATCGACCGAACCGTCGCCGGCTACCTCACCGACTCGCTGGCCGAGGGCGAACGCACCGGCGCCGCAGTGGTGATCCAACTCGATTCGGCGGGAACGCTCGATCAGCCGGCCGTCGAGCTCGCCGAGCGGCTGTTCCGATCGACGGTTCCCGTGGTCGTGTGGGTTGGGCCCGCACCGGCCAAGGCTCAGGGGGCCGCGCTCCTGTTCATGTACGCCTCCAGCCTTGCGGCCATCGCCCCCGGGGCGGGGGTGGGCCCCCTCCGGCCGGTCGATCTGGTCGACGCGTCGAACGCCACGCTCCCGGGCGACGCCGCCCTGCAACGGATGGCCTCGGGATGGGCGGCAACCCGCGGAAGGCCCGCGCCGGTGTTTCCCTCGTCCCTCGTTCCTGCACGGGAAGCCCTCGACGGTCTCGTCGCTCAAGAAGTCGCCACGTCCCTCCCGGACCTGCTCTCGACGATCGATGGATCGATCGTCCAGACGGCCGGCGGCCCCGTGACCCTCCACACGAAGATCGCTCAGAACCCCACGCAGCAACCGGTCGAGATTCGCTTCACCGAGCTCGGTCCGTTCGACCGGGTCCTGCACGCGGTGGCCTCGCCGGCCGCCATCTACCTCCTGCTGGTGCTGGGGCTGGCGGGGTTGGCGTTCGAGCTCACCCAGGCGGGCTTCGGCTTCGCCGGGTTCACCGGGCTGGGGATGCTGGCGCTGGCCGTCTACGGACTGACCGTCGTGCCGGCCTCGTGGCCGGGCGTGGGGCTCTTGGTGGCGGGGGTCGGCTTGTTCTGCGCCGACGTCCTCCTCGACCGGCTCGGTGTTCTGACCGTGGCGGGGGTGGTGGCGTTCCTGGTCGGGTCGTACCTGTCGTTCCGGGGGGTGGCCCCCGCGATCGGGGTCTCGCCGTGGCTGATCGGCCTCCTGACGGTGGGGAGCGTTCTGTACTACGGCTTCGCCCTCACGGTGGCCAAGCGGTCCCGAGAGCGGATCGTCACGACCCAGCGAGGGTTGGTGGGACTGCTCGGGGAGACCAGGGGCGAGCTCAAGCCGGAGGGCCCCGTCTACGTGAAGGGGACGCTGTGGCGAGGGCGGAGCAACGACGGGCCGATCCCTCCAGGGACCCGGGTCCGGGTCCGGGGAGTGGACGGCCTGGTGCTGCGGGTCGAACCCGACCCCGGATCGGGCGACGACCCTCCCCCGGACGATGCCTGATCTCGTCCAGACCTGAGGCTTGCCCCGGTCTGCCGCGGCCGGGCTGAGGCCGGCCGAATCTTGCGTTTTTCGTGCCTCCTGAACCCCCGGTCAAACAGGGGGAATCCCCCGAGCGTCCAGATACGAAGACTGTTAGTGAGGGTCCTCGAAGGAGGGATGGGCCGTCTCGACCGACGCCATGGCTGTCGACTGGATGTGGGGCTGGCAGTTCTACGCCGCCTGTCGCGGTGAGGATTCCTCGCTCTTCTTCGCCCCCAACTACTTCGAGAAGCGCGATCAGAAGGAGGGGCGGGAGGCCAAGGCAAAGGCGCTGTGCGCCCGCTGTTCGGTTCGGGAGGAGTGTCTTGAGTACGCCCTCCAGGTCCGGGAGAGCCACGGCATCTGGGGTGGGCTGAACGAGCTGGAGCGACGGCAGCTCCTCCGGGAGCGGGCCCTTCGGGCCGGCTGATCCGTCCGGGGTCGATGCCTCCGCTCCTCCCCGCGCGGCCTCTGTCACAATCCCGACCATGGGCATCGAGGACCTGCTCGCCACCCAGGGGCTCCAGCTGCCGCCGGCCCAGGCTCCCGTGGCTTCGTATATCCCAGTGCGGATGATCGGGGAGCTGGCCTACGTGTCCGCGCAGATCCCGATGATGGATGGGCAGATCCTCCACCCTGGCCACCTGGGTGACCGGGTCTCCCTGGAGCAGGGGCAGGAGGCGGCCCGACAATGCGCCCTCCAGGCGCTGTCCGCGTTGAAGGAAGCCCTGGGTTCGCTCGACCGGGTGCGCGGGATCATCCAGGTTATGGTGTTCGTGGCATCGGCGCCGGGCTTCACCGACCAACCGAAAGTGGCCAACGGGGCGAGCGACCTGCTGGTCCAGGTGTTCGGCGAGACCGGCAAGCACGCCAGGGCCGCCGTCGGGGTGGCCGAGCTCCCGCTCGGAGCCCCGGTCGAGGTGGCGGTGCTGGCGAAGGTGGACTAGGCAGAGGGAGCGGGTTCCCGGGGGAACCGCAGGTCGCCGCGCCGAACCGTGACCTTCGCCTGATCGAGGTACTCGAGGAGAGGCAACGCGTACTTGCGCGAGGTCCCCATGGCTTCCCGGAACGCGCTCACGGTGATGCCCTCTTTCCCGGAACCTCGGACCAGGGCCTCCGCCCGGGCCACGAGCCCGGGGGTCATCACGAGATCGCGCGACAGCCTGACGAGCATCCCAGCCCTGGCGGCCGCGTCGATCACCTCGGGGGCGAACCCGGCGGAGGTCAGCTCCTTGACGGTTGGAGGCGTCGGCTCCGCGTCGGCGACTGCTCGGACCAGCCGGCCGGCTTCGTCCTCGCGTCCGGCTAGGGAAGCAGCGTGGGAGGCAAGGCGAACGGTCGAGCCTTCCCTGACGACGCGTCCGGACTCGGAGAAAGCGCTCAGGAGAGCGTCGGAGAGGGAGCCATTCCCCGGCGCCCCGGCTTCCTCGAGGCTTCGAAGCACGAGGGCCCGGGCGCGAGCGAGTTCGAGGCCCTCGTCAAGGGGGTGGTCCTGGTGGAACGACGCCAGCGCGGCTTCCAGCGCTGCGCTCACCCGGTCGACCACATCCTTCGCCACCCACCAGGCTCCCGTTCGCTCCGCTCCGTCGATCGCCGAGGGCCGGGTCCCGGTGAGGACGATCACGTCGGAGGCCCTGACCGCTCCTGTCTCGGAGACGAGGAGGAGAGGCAGATCCCCTCGCGCGGCGCGCTCGCGCCCGCCGAGTCGGAGAAGGGCGGCAGGGCCGGGGCGGATGGGGGGGTCTATGTCGAGGACGACGCCGCCGGCCACCGTCTCCCGCCTGCCCGCATCTCGGACCACGAACCTGTCGTGGACGTCCAAGACCAGTGGATCGGAGACCCGGATGCGGGCGAAGCATCCCTCCGAGTCCGTGAGCCCGCCGGTTCCGTACAACCGGATCCGCGCCCCTCGTTCGGCCGAGCCCGCATACACCTTGTAGGCCCCCCGGGTGGTGAGCGGATGGGCAAGCCCGCGTACCGGCCGGAGGCGGACCTCGAACGTCCGGGTCGGCCGCCATTGCCCCGGGAGGCCCAGGACGTCCCCACGGCCAAGCCCCTCCCGGTCCACCCCCACCAGGTTGGCCGCCACACGCGAGACGGGTCGGGCCTCCTGGATCGAGCGCTTGTGGGTCTGCAGGCCGCGGATCCTGCCCGTACCCCCAGCCGGGAGCAGTTCGACCTCCTGGCCGACGACCAGCCGTCCTCCGGTCAAGGTGCCGGTCACGATGGTCCCGGCGCCGGTGACCGTGAAGATCCGGTCCACGAACAGCCGCTGACGTTCGTCCTCGGCCGGATCGGGCGCGGAGCCGACCATCGCATCGAGGGCCTCGGCGATTCCGTCCAACCCCTCGCCGGTCTGCGACGAGCACGGAACGATCGGTGCATCCCGCAGGACCGTCCCCCGGAGCCGGTCGCGCACTTCCTCGATTGCGAGGCCGACGGACTCCTCGTCCACCAGGTCGCTCTTGGTGAGCGCGACGACGCCCCCATCCGCGCCCAGGACGTCGACGATCGCCAGGTGCTCCTCGGACTGGGGCTTCCAGCCCTCGTCGGCGGCCACGACGAACAGCACGAGTTGGACCGGTCCGACACCGGCCAGCATGTTGCGGACGAACCGCTCGTGACCCGGAACGTCGACGAACCCGATCTCCCTGCCCGAGGGGAGCGTGCACCAGGCGAACCCCAGGTCGATGGTGAGCCCGCGTCGCTTCTCCTCCGCCCACCGGTCGGGGTCGATGCCGGTGAGCCGGAGGATCAGGGAGGACTTGCCGTGGTCGACATGGCCGGCGGTCGCAACCACGTGCAGCGGTGCCTCGGCCGCCGGCTCCAGTCGAACCGACCTTTCAATCATCGGCGAGGTCGTCGCCTTCCAGGGCGTATTGGATGGCCCGCGTGAGGTCCGGGAGCGCCTCCTCCGTCACCGTCCGAACGTCGAACACCACACCCTTCTCGTTGACGCGGCAGAACACCGGAGGGCTCCCAGCGCGCAACCGTGCCGACATCACCTCCGGGTCGGGGACGCGGACCTCCACGGCCCAGGACGGGACGGCGTACCCGGGCATCGACCCTCCACCCACCGTCGCCTCCGACGGGCGAACGTGCGCCCGCTCGAGCTCGCCGTCGAGGAGCTGGGCCAATCGCTCGGCCCGGCGCCTCACGTCCTCACGCGGCTCGTCGAGCATGCGCCAGACGGGAAGGTCCGCGTGCGCGCCGGTCGCGTACATCATCAACACGGACTCGAGGGCGGCCACCTGCATCTTGTCCACCCGGACCGCGCGGGCGATCGGGTTGCGGCGCAATCGCTCCACGAGGTCGGCTCTACCGAGCACGATCCCGGCCTGGGGTCCGCCCAACAGCTTGTCCCCCGAGAAGACGAGGAGGTCGGCGCCGTCGCTGAGCGCCTCTCTCGCGCTGGGCTCGTCCGACGGAACGCCCGAGTAGCGGTCCAGGAGTCCCGAGCCCAGGTCGTAGAGGAAAGGGATGCCCGCCTTCGATGCCAACCCCGAGAGATCGGCCGCGGATGGCGTTGCGGTGAATCCCACCACCCGGTAGTTGCTCGGGTGGACCTTCAGTACCAGGGCCGTCTTGGACGTGATCGCGCTTCGGTAGTCAGATGGCCTGGTCCGGTTCGTCGTCCCCACCTCGACGAGCTTGGCCCCGGACGCAGCCATGATGTCGGGGATCCGGAACTCGCCACCGATCTCGATCAGCTCGCCCCGCGACACCAGTACCTGCTTCCCCCGAGCCAGTGCGGCGAGAGAGAGCAGCAGCCCCGCGGCTCCGTTGTTCACGACGAGCGCCCCCTCGGCGCCGGTCAGGGCCGCGAGGATGAGCTCAGTCCGAGACGTCCGTCCGCCTCGAGCGCCGGTCACGCGGTCGATCTCGAGGTCGCTGTAGCCACGCGCGGCGCGCACCGCCGCCTTGGCCGCGCGGTCCGGGAGCGGCGCGCGGCCCAGCCCCGTGTGCAGCACCACTCCGGTCGCATTGATCACCGGATTGAGGCCGGTGGCTGCCCTGGATGCGAGGCCCACGGCTCGGGCCATGATGACGTCTTCCTGGGGCGGGTCGACCCCACGCTCCGCCCCTGCTCGCACGGAATCGAGGGTTTGGGTCAGGGTTCGCTTGAGGAGCGCGCGGCCGAACGTCTCGGCCGCGCGCTTCCCCGGCTCCGAGCGAAGCAGCGCGTCGACCGAGGGGATCTTCCGTCGAGGTGGCTGCGCCTTGGGCGTCATCGGTCCGAGCCTAGCGCGGCCGCGCGCTGGTGGCCCGTTCGAACGAGGCCCCCGGCGCCTCCGCCGGTCGCGTGGGAGGATAGGAGCCGGTGGATACGCAAGAGCGCCAAACGTTCTCGACCGTCGCCGAGCACTGGATGGTTCGCGGCGGTGGCATCGACGTTGAGGTCGCGTCCCCGGGGACGTTGCGGACCGAGGAGATGATCCTCAACATCGGTCCCCAACACCCCTCGACCCACGGCGTGCTCCGGATCGTCCTCGAGCTCGACGGCGAGCGCATCATCCGGGCCGAGCCGGTGATCGGCTATATGCACCGGGCGGCCGAGAAGCTCTCGGAGTTCCGGGA
>WNFV01002601.1_pt1 | contig 23834 bp, 20 predicted proteins | sample 5400101 | NCBI WGS metagenome assembly WNFV01 (sample SAMN13153361, study PRJNA577476) | soil metagenome | isolation source: 115 cm soil or saprolite under grassland replicate 1 | place: USA:California | collected 2016-06-15 | reverse complement strand
TTGTTGTCCAGGAAACTCTTCAGCCGCTCGGAACGCGACGGGTGGCGGAGCTTGCGCAAGGCCTTCGCCTCGATCTGCCGGATGCGCTCGCGCGTGACGTCGAACTGCTTGCCGACCTCTTCCAGCGTGTGGTCGGTGTTCATTTCGATGCCGAAACGCATGCGCAATACCTTCGCCTCACGCGGGGTGAGCGAGTCCAGCACGTCCTTGGTCACCTCGCGCAGGCTCGCGTACATCGCCGCGTCGTTCGGGGCGAGGGTCGCCTGGTCCTCGATGAAATCCCCCAGGTGCGAGTCGTCGTCGTCGCCGATCGGGGTTTCCATCGAGATCGGCTCCTTGGAGATCTTGAGGATCTTGCGGATCTTGTCCTCGGGCATCTCCATTTTCTGCGCGAGCGTCGCCGGGTCGGGTTCCTGCCCGGTCTCCTGCAGGATCTGGCGCGAGATCCGGTTCATCTTGTTGATCGTCTCGATCATGTGCACCGGGATGCGGATGGTGCGGGCCTGGTCGGCGATCGAGCGGGTGATCGCCTGCCGGATCCACCAGGTCGCGTAAGTCGAGAACTTGTAGCCGCGGCGGTATTCGAACTTGTCCACCGCCTTCATCAGGCCGATGTTCCCCTCCTGGATGAGGTCGAGGAACTGCAGACCGCGGTTCGTATACTTCTTCGCGATCGAGATCACCAGCCGCAGGTTCGCCTCGGTCATCTCGCGCTTGGCGCGGCGGGCCTTCGCCTCGCCCGTGGACATCTGCTTGTTGATCTCCTTCAAGTCCTTCAGCGGGATGCCGATCCGCTTCTGGATCGCGAGCAGCTTCTGCTGCTGCTCGAGGATGTTGGGCTCGTAGCGCGAGAGCTGGCCGCTCCAGGGCCTGGCCGCGGCGATCTCGTTCTTGACCCAGCGCATGTTGGTCTCGCTGCCGGGGAACTCCCTGATGAACTGCGGGCGCGGCATGCCGCCCTTGTTCACGCACAGGTTCATGATCTCGCGCTCGTGGCTGCGCACCTCTTCCACCATGCCGCGCAAGGAATCGCACAGCTTTTCGATGATGCGCGCGGTGAAGCGGATGTTCATGAGCTCGCCGCCGATCTGATCGCGCACCCGGATGTATTCCTTGCTGCGATGTCCGTACTCGGCGAGCGCCTTCTTCATCTTCTCGTAGAGCCGGTGGATCTTGGCGAAGCGCGCGAGCGCATCCTCCTTCAGCTGCAGCAGGCTCGCCGAGAGCGCGGCGCTGTCGTCCTCGCCCTCGGTCTCCTCCTCTTCCTCGGGCTCGAGGTCCTCCGGCAGCTCCTGGATCGGCTCGTCCTTGGCGTTCGGGTCGACCAGGCCGTCGACCAGCTCGTCGATGCGCATCTCGTCGCGAGCGACCTTGCCGGCGAGATCGAGAATTTCGGCGATGGTCGTCGGGCAGGCGGAGATCGCCTGGATCATGTGCTTCAAGCCGTCCTCGATCCGCTTGGCGATCTCGATCTCGCCTTCGCGCGTGAGCAGCTCTACCGAGCCCATCTCGCGCATGTACATGCGAACCGGGTCGGTCGTGCGGCCGAACTCGGGGTCGACCGTCGAGAGCGCGGCTTCGGCTTCCTCCTCGGCATCCTCGTCGGGCACCGCCGCAGGCGTGGTCTCCGAAATCAGCAGCGTGTCGGCGTCCGGGGCCTCGTCGTAGACCTGGATGCCCATGTCGTTGAACGTCGTGATGATCGACTCGATCTGCTCGGCGTCCACCATGTCGTCGGGCAGATGGTCGTTGATCTCGGCGTAAGTGAGGAAGCCCCGCTCTTTCCCCAGCTTGATGAGGTTCTTCAGCCGCGTCCGGCGCGCTTCGGCGTCCTCGGGCTTCAGTTCGGCGCGGCGCAAGAGTTCCCGCTCGGCGTCGCCGTTGCGGCGCGAGCGCCCGGCACGGCGCAGTTTCATGAGCTCCTGCGCCTGGAGCTTGAGCTGCGCCTTGAGCTCCTTTTCCTTCTGCTTGGCAAAGAGCGCCGCCTCCTTCGCCTTCGCCTTTTCCAGCGCGGCGAGCTCTCTCGCTTTCGCCTTCTCGCGGGCGGCAAGTTCCCGCGCCTTCGCTTTTTCGCGCGCGATGCGCTCGCGCTCCCGCTGTTTTTCTTTCGCAGCCTTCAGGCGCACCTTCTCCTTGGCGGCGCGCTCGCGCGCCTTCTGCAGCTCCGCCGCCTTGCGCGAGCGTTCCTTCTCCCTGGCGGCCTTGAGTCGGGCGCGCTCCTTCTCTCTTGCGGCTTTCGCGCGGGCCGCGTCCTTCGCCCTGCGGGCTTTTTCCTTTTCCCTTTCGCGCGCGACCCGGGCACGGGCGGCTTCATTCGCCTTGAGCCTGCGGATCCTCTCTCTTTCCCTTTCCCTCGCCGCCCTGGCACGCGCCGCTTCGCGGGCCTTGCGCGCCTTCTCGCGCTCCTTCTGGGCGCGCAAGCTCGCGGCGGCCTTCGCCCTCTGCGCCTTGAGCTTCGCCATCAGCAAGCGTTTCTTCCGGGCGAGCGCGAGCCCGGCCGCGGCGCCGGGCCTGGCCAAAACGCGCGTTTTCGACTTAACTTTCTGTTTCGCCATGATTTTGCCGTCTCTCACGAAATCGCTCGGGAACCGGAAATTATAGCATTGTTTGAAGCACTTGCAGGGGTTTGCTTGCGTTCCCGGAGTAAACGAAGCATCTCCGCTTCTTCTTCCGGCGTGCGCCCCGGTTTCACCCTCAGGGCCTCGAACCGCTGCTGCCGTTGTTTGTCCTGTAGGCACTCAAGAGCGCCCCGAAAATCCACCTCCATGTGCTCCGCCTCGATCTTCGTATCCAGAAGCGCGGCCTGGCTCGACTCGAGGAGACTGCGGAATTCAGTTCCCTGGAAATGGTCGACCACGATATTCCCTTCCGTTTCCGGCTTTTCGCGACAGAATTCGGCAACAGCGACCAGAGCGCGCGCCTCAGGCGAGCTTTGGTCCAGCAGCTCCGGAGAAAGTTCCTTCGCGAGCGCCGGCTTGGAAATCAGGCATTGGAGCAAGATACGGACCAACCTCAGCTCCGGGGCCTGCGCTCCGCGCTCCACCCCGCGAGCCGGAGCGGCGAGTCTGGTTTTGGTGAGTTCTTGGGTGAGCTGCGCAGCTTGACCCTCGTCCAAGTATCCCGTGGCCGCGATCATCTGAATAAGTTGCCGCTGTAACGTCCGAGCCGAAATCTGCTTGAGCAGCGGTTTCGCTTCATGCACAAGCTGCGCGCGCCCCTCGTATGTTTTCAGTTCAACACGCCCCATCAGCTCCTCTACAAAAAACTCCGACAGCGGCCGGGTCGTCTCCAGTATCTTCTCGAACGCTTCTTTGCCCTTTTCCCGCACGTAACTGTCGGGGTCGTGTTCCGGCGGCAGGAACAGAAACCGCATCGCCTTGTTGTCGGCAAGATGCGGTAGGCTCACTTCGAGCGCGTGCCAAGCCGCCTTGCGCCCAGCCGCGTCGCCGTCGAAGCAGAAAACGACTTCGTCCGTCTGGCGCAGAAGCTTCTGGACGTGTGTGACCGAGGTGGCCGTTCCGAGCGTCGCGACGGCATATTCGACGCCGTGCTGCGCGAGCGCCACCACGTCCATATAGCCTTCGACCACGATCACGCGGCCTGCTGCGCGGATCGCCGACCTCGCCTGGGCAAGACCGTAGAGCTCGCGTCCTTTCTCGAAGAGCGGGGTCTCCGGGGAGTTGAGATACTTCGGCTCCCCCTCGCCGAGCACCCGGCCGCCGAAAGCGATCACCGAACCGCGCTGGTTGAGAATGGGAAACATGATGCGGTCGCGGAAGCGGTCATAGCGCCGCCCGCCCCCTTCTGGGTCGATCACCAAGCCCGCGTCCTTCAGGGCTTTGTCGGCGTAGTCCGGGAATACGCTTTCCAGGTTCTGCCAGCCGCCGGGCGCATAACCGATGCCGAAGCGCCCGGCGATTTTTCCGGTGAGCCCGCGGCCCTTCAGGTATTCGATCGCGCGCGGCGCGGCTTTCAGCTGATCGCGGTAGTAGTCGCAGGCGCGCTCCATGATGGCGTAAAGGTCGGCGCCGGCCTCGGGTTTATTTCCGCGCGGCTCGAACTCGGGCATCTTCATGCCGACCGATTCGGCGAGGTCCTTCACCGCTTCGACGTAGCCGAGGCCCTGGTACTCCATGAGAAAGGAGATGGCGTTGCCGTGCGCACCGCAGCCGAAGCAGTGGTAGAACTGCTTGGCCGGGCTTACCGTGAACGAGGGCGTCTTCTCGCTGTGGAACGGGCAGCAGGCGAGATGGTTGGCGCCGCTCTTTTTCAGCGGCACGTAGCGCCCGATCACGTCGACGATGTCGACCCGATGGAGCAGTTCTTGCTTGAACGAATCGGGGATCACGGCCGAAACGCGCTGCAACGGAGCGTCGCGCCGGCAAGCGCGCCGCAATGAATGGGCTCAGCGGGCCCGTCCCTCCTCACCATCTTACCTTTATAGGCGAAAATTCCGGGAGCGCAAGTCGCAAGGCGATTTATCCGGAAAGCTTCGCTTTCACCAGCGCCGACACCCTGCCCATGTCCGCGCGTCCCGAGAGCTTGCCCTTCAGCAACCCCATCACCTTGCCCATGTCGGCGGCGCCTTTCGCGCCCGTTTGCACGATCGCCGCGGCGATTTCGCTCCCGATTTCCGCGTCGGTCAATTGCTTAGGCAGATAGCCCGAAAGGAGGTTCAACTCGAAGGTCTCCTTCTCCGCGAGGTCCTTCCGGCCGGCCGCCTGGAACTGCGCGATCGAGTCGCGCCGCTGCTTGATCATTTTTTCGATCACGGAGGCGACCTCCGCGTCGGACAGTTCCTTGCGCTCGTCGACCTCGCGTTGCTGGATCGCCGCGAGCAGCAGCCGGATCGCCGACAGGCGCTGGGTCTCTCGCGCCTTCATCGCGGCCTTCATATCATCGGTGATCTTGGCCTTGACGGACATGGCGGGAATCAGGACCTGGGATCTGGAATTGAAAACCGGAGAATCGGAAAACGCAAGGCCGGACAGACTCGATCCTGCCCGGCCCTCGATCCCGAATCCCCGGCCTCGGATCCTTAATAGAGCTTTGGGGGCAATGTCTGGTTGCGCAGGCGCTTGTAATGCCGCTTGACGGCCGCGGCGAGCTTCCTCTTGCGGTAGGCGGTCGGCTTTTCGTAGAACTCGCGGGCGCGCAGTTCGGTGAGAAGCCCCGTTTTTTCCACGGTCCGCTTGAAGCGGCGCAACGCCACCTCGAAGGGCTCGTTTTCCTTGACGCGCACGGTCGGCATGCAGGCTCGTTTCCAGATGCAAAGGCGCGGATTCTAGCAGAGAATCCCCCCTCGGGCCACCTGCCTCGCGCGGCGCGGCCCAAATCGCGGACCGCTCGGGCGCCGGGGCGCGCAAATCGATCAAAGGGCAGACGAATCATGCTGGTGCTGGGCATAGAGACTTCCTGCGACGAAACCGGAGTCGCCGTCTACGACAGCGACCGCGGCCTGCTCGCTCACGCGCTGCATTCGCAGGTGGCGCTGCACGACCCGTACGGCGGCGTGGTGCCCGAGCTCGCTTCGCGGGACCACGTTCGGCGGCTCCTCCCCCTCGCCCGCCAGGTGCTGCGCGGGGCCGGCGTCCAGGAGTCGGATTTGGACGCGATCGCATTCACGCAAGGCCCCGGCCTCGCGGGAGCGCTGCTCGTGGGCGCCGCCGTCGCGAACGGCCTCGCTTTCGGCCTCGGAATCGCGGCGATCGGCGTGCACCACCTCGAAGGGCATTTGCTTTCGCCATTGCTCGAGAAAAACGCCCCGGTCTTTCCGTTCGTCGCGCTGCTCGTTTCCGGAGGCCACACCCAGCTTATGCGTGTCTCCGGAGTCGGCGACTACCGGATGCTGGGCGAAACGCTGGACGACGCCGCGGGGGAAGCTTTCGACAAGACCGCCAAGCTGCTCGGCTTGAGCTATCCGGGCGGACCGGCGCTTGCCAAGCTCGCGCAGCGCGGCAAGCCCGATCGCTTCGAGTTTCCGCGCCCGATGCTCGAGCAGCTCGGAAAACACGGCGATCTCAATTTCAGCTTCAGCGGCCTGAAGACCGCGGTCGTGACGCTCCTCCGCCAGCGCACGCTCGACGAGCAAACGCGCGCCGACGTCGCCGCCGGGTTCCAGGAGGCCGTGGTCGATGTGCTGGTCGCGAAGGCGCTCGCCGCAATCGCGCGCACTGGCCTGGAGCGCCTGGTCGTGGCGGGAGGCGTCGGCGCCAACCTGCGCCTGCGCGCGCTGCTCGACGCGGCCGCGGCGCGCGACAAATTCAGCGTGTTCTACCCCGCCATGGAATTCTGCACCGACAACGGCGCGATGATCGCGCTGGCGGGCGCAATGCGCCTGGCAACGCAGGACCGGGGATCGAGGGCTGAGGATCCAGGCAAATCCCGTGGTTTTACCGTCCGGCCTCGCTGGGATTTGGCCGCGCTAAAGCTAGGAAGATGAAGTCTGCCTCTCAGTCCCGCTTTTCGCCGATCCTCCTTTCCCTTCCCGCAACAAGATTGAGGATATTGCTCTTGTGGCGCCAGACTAGCAGCGCCGACGTGAGGACGACGGCGGGCAACATCGAGCCCAGGTCGAATCCGAGCAGCGACATGAAAAACGCGTAAGCCGGCGCAAACACCGCCGAGACGACGGCTGGAAGCGATGAATAGCGGAAGAAGAGCGCGACGATGATCCAGGTCGCAATCGCGGCAAGACCGAGCCACGGATGGATCGCGAGCAGGATCCCGCCCGCGGTGGAAACGCCTTTGCCGCCCTTGAAGCGGAAGAACACCGGGAACAGATGGCCGAAAAACACCGCGACCGCGCAAGCTGCAACCCCGGTCGCATCCACGCCGTAGGCTGCCGCGAAGCGCTGCGCCAGGACCACCGCGAGCCACCCCTTGCCTGCGTCGCCTGCGAGCGTAAGCAGCGCCGCGAGCATTCTGCCGGTGCGAAGCACATTGGTCGCTCCCGGGTTGCCCGAACCGTAGGTGCGCGGGTCGGGAAGCCCGAAGGCGCGGCTCACCATGACGGCGAACGAGAGCGACCCGATCAGGTATGCGATCAAAATAAATACGGCGGCGGGCATGGGGTTCCACTAAAATTCGCGGCAAGAGTTTAAACCCAAAAACGCCCCGCCTTGGACGCCGTCTTCATCCGCCAGCTCCGCCTGCAAGCCTGGATCGGGCTTTACCGCCACGAGAAAATCGCCCCGCAGACCGTCGAGATCGATCTGGAAATCGCTCTCCCGCGCGACGCCGTCTTCAGGACCGGGAAGGTCGCCGACACGATCGACTACGGCGTCGTCGTTCAACACCTCCGCGCCATGCTGGAAAAAGAGCGCTTCGGCCTCGTGGAAAACCTCGCCGAGCGCATCGCCGATCTCATCCTCGAGGACTTCAAGTCGCCGCGCGCCAAGGTGAGCGTTACGAAGCTCGGCGTGCTGCGCGACGCGAAGCACGTCGGCGTGACGATCGAGCGAAGCCGGGCGTAGCAAACAGGAGAGGGAATACTCATCACCCGCGAGGGTGATGTTTCTGGTGTAGAGCCTTGAGGCGCTCGCGCGCCACGTGCGTATAGATCTGCGTCGTCGAGATATCGGCGTGGCCGAGCAAAAGCTGCACCACGCGCAGGTCCGCGCCGTGATTGAGCAAGTGCGTCGCAAAAGCGTGCCGCAGCGTGTGCGGCGACAGCGACTTTCCTGGGATCGCGCTCGCGGAGCGCCGCTTGAGCAGTTGCCAGAAAGCCTGCCGCGTCATCGGCCCCCCGCGCCCGGTCACGAAGACGAAGTCGCTCGGGCGCTTCTTCAGCAGCGCGGGACGCGCTTCCTTCGAGTAGCGCGAAAGCCACGCGAGCGCCTCCTCCCCGAGCGGGACCAGGCGCTCCTTCGAGCCCTTGCCGAAGATGCGCACCACGCCCATGTCGAGGCTCACTTCGGCGAGCTTCAGGCGCGTCAACTCCGAGACGCGCAGCCCGCTCGCGTAGAGCACTTCCAGCATCGCCCGGTCGCGAAGCCCAAGCGGCGTCTCCGGATCCGGCTGCGCGAGCAGCGCCTCGACGTCGGCCTCGGAGAGCGTCCTGGGAAAGCGCGGCGGCTTCTTCGGCGGATCGAGCTTGAGCGTCGGGTCGATCTCGACGCGCCGGCCGCGCACGAGGAACCGGTAGAAACGCTTGAGGCTGGAGTGCAGCCGCGCCTGCGTGCTCGATCGAATGCGCCGCTTCGTGCCCCGCAAGTAACGCCAGGCGAAATAGCCGGAAAGATCGGCCTCGGTCGCGGCGAGGAGCGAGGCGCGGCCCTGCTTCTCCAGCCATTCGGCAAAGAGGCGCAGGTCGCGGCGGTAGGACTCCAGCGTGTTTTTCGCGAGGCCGTCCTCGAGCCAGACGGCGTCGCAGAACTCATCGAGCAGGAAGGCGTTCTCCGGGTTCATCGCGCGAGAAAGGCGCCCTCGTGTACGAGCAGCCAGCGCTTCACGGAGAGAGGGAATCCGCCGGCGCGGTGAGCGAAGCCGCCGATGCCGCCTGCCGCAAGCACCCGGTGGCAAGGTATCACCAGCGGGAAGCGGTTCTCGCCGCAGGCCTGGCCCACGGCGCGCGGGGCCGAGCCGAGCTCGCGCGCGATGCTGCCGTAGCTGCGCGTTCGCCCCGGCCCGATGGCGGCGATCTTCGCCCACACGCGGCGCTGGAACGGCGTTCCCAAGGGGCGAAGCGGCACATCGAAGCGGAATTCCGGATCGTCGAGGTAACGCCCGATCTGGCGGCAAACGCGCTCGCCGAGGCGGTCCCGGGGCGCAAGCGCCTTGCCCGCCTTCGGCAGGAACACGATCTCGGCTAGGAAGTCGCCTTCGGTGCGGATTCCAAGGAGCGCAAACGGCGTCGGCAGCCTCGCCTGGTAGATTCCGCTCGCGGTTCGCATGGGCGCCACCGCGATATGATAAATCAGGCCTTGGCGGCTGCCGTATCCCGGCGCAGGAACTGCATCGCTAGGACGAGCGCGACGAGGGCGATGCCGACGGCGTCGGCGAGCGCCTTGGGATAGACCAGAGCGAGCCCGGCGACGATCAGCATCCCCTGCTCGATCCAGGTCGCGCGCTTGAGCGCCCAGCCCTGGACGCCGCCGGCGAGCGCCGCGATGCCGAGCGCGGCGGTGCCGGTCACCAGCGCGATCGAGCCCCAGTCGGCGTCGCCGAGCGTCTTGATCGAGCCGGTGAGGAGCAGCCCGATTCCCGAAGGATCGAGCACGAACATGAACGGCACCAGGAACGCGGGCATGGTGTACTTCCAGGACTGCAGCGTGGTCCGGTACGGATCGCCGCCGGTGATCGCGGCGGCGGCGAAAGGCGAGAGCGCGGTCGGCGGCGACACTTCCGAGAGCACCGCGTAGTAGAAGATGAACATATGCGCCGCAAAATCCGGGACCCCCAGCTTGATCAAGGCCGGCGCCGCGATCACCGCGCAGATGATGTAGGACGCGGTCACCGGCACCGCCAGTCCGACTATCCAGACGATAAGCGAGGTATAGATCGCGGTGAGCAGCAGCGAGCCCCCGGCGTAATCGATGATGATCGCGCTGAACTTGAGGCCCAGGCCGGTGAGCGTCACCACGCCGACGATGATCCCGGCGCCGGCGCAGATCGTGGCGACGTTGAGCACGCTGACCGAGCCCGCCTCGAGCGCCTTGAAGAATTTCGACTGGAAGATTCCCTTCAGCAGGGGCTCGCGGCCGCGAAACAGATCGTAGGAGAACATCGCGCAATCGCGGTGCAGGAAGCTCGTCGCGAACGCCGCGACCGTGGCCCAGAACACCGACAGCACGGGCGAATAACCCATGAGCATGAAGCCGATGATGGACACGAGCGACAGGAAATGGAACCAGTACTGCTTGGTCAGGCTCCACAGGGATTCGACCTGCTCGTACCTGACCGCGCTCATGCCGAACTTGCGCGCGTCGATCTCGACCATGAGAAACAGCGCGAAGTAGTACAGCAAGGTCGGGATCGTCGCCATCAAAAGCACGTCGAGGTACGAAATCTTGAGGAATTCGGCGATAAGAAACGCCGCCGCGCCGAGGACGGGCGGCGAGATGATCGCCCCGAGCCCCCCCGCCGCGAGCAGCCCGCCCGCCGCGTTCCTGCCGTAGCCCGCCTTGACGAGCATCGGGTAGGCCACCGCGCCGAGCGTCACCGTGGTCGCGACGCCGCTCCCCGAGGGGCCGCCGAGGAGAAACGAGGCGAGCACCACCGTTCGGCCGGCGCTGGTGGACTTGCCACCCATCGCCGAGAAGGAAAAATCGATAAAGAACTTGCCCGCTCCGGAGAACTGCAGGAACGCCCCGTAAATCGTGAACAGGATGATGAGCGACGAAGAGACGTCGACGGCGACGCCGAAGATGCCTTCGAGGGTCATGTACAAATGCCCCACGAGCCGGTCGACTTCGTAGCTGCGATGCGCCCAGGAGCCGGGAAGCGATTCGCCGGTGAGCGCGTAGAGGACGAAGAAGGCGACCACGATCGGCATCACCCAGCCGGAGGCGCGGCGCATGCCCTCCAGGATCAGCAGGACGAATACCACGCCGAAGAACAGGTCCCGGTTGCCCGGCGAGGTGTTGCGGTCCCAGAAGTCGTCGCCACCGTGGAGAACGTAGGCGATCACCGCGACCGCGGCGAGCGCGCAGGCCCAGTCCCACCACATGACGCGGTGGCGGTAGCGCTTCGCGGCGGGAAAGAGCAGATAGACGAGAAACAGCACGAAGCCCACGTGCATCGGGCGCAGCGTCTGCGTCGGAACGATCGCGTACGCCGTGTACAGGTGGAACACCGACATCACGACCGCGACCGCGGCGACGAAGACGCCGAGCGTACCGCGCAGCTTGTTGGTCGCGCCCTCCTCGGCCTCGATGTACACCTCGGCCTTCTTCAGCGCCTCGGCATCGATCACCGGCTCATCCGGCGCCGGCCTCGCGATCTCGCTCATCCGCCCTCCTCGGCGCGCATGCTAGCACAGGGGGACGGCGGACCGCCTGCGATCCTGCGCCGTGGCCTCGACGGCGCGCTCAAGCGGGCAACCGCTTATTCCCCTCGAGGAACCGCCATCCATCGCGCTGAAGCCGCACCTGAACGAACAAGGCATGAACTGAAAACGTTCGCCTCGAAATGGTTCAGAATTCGGATATGGGGTCACTACGCGGCGACGATTGCGGCCACATCGGCGGCCACACCGGCTCGCGAATCGCCCGCATCTTCCGGGCCAACTCCGCATGAGCGAGGTTCGAGCGCTGCTCCTGACCGACGTGGTCGACAGCACGCAGCTATCGGAGAGGCTGGGTGAGGCCGAATTGGCTGCGCTTTGGGCCGCGCATGATCGCCTCGCCCGCGATCTCCTCGCGGTCCGGCGCGGACGCGAAATCGACAAGACCGACGGAATGCTGCTGCTGTTTGACGCGGCCGCCGACGCGGTCGCCTACGCGATGGAGTACCAACGGGCCGTTGCCAAGCTGAATCCGCCGCTGAAGGCGCGCGCCGGGGTGCATGTCGGGCCCGTCATTCTGCGCGAGAACAGCCGGTCGGACGTGGCGCGAGGCGCCAAGCCGCTCGAGGTCGAGGGCACGGCCAAGGCGGTGGCGGCGCGCGTGATGTCGGTCGCGAACGGGGGGCAGACCCTCTTGTCCGCCGATGCGCGAAACGCCCTGGGGGAAATCACGCTGAGACTCGAATCGCACGGTCACTGGCGCATGAAAGGCATTGCGGAGCCGATCGAGCTGTTCGAGGTCGGCGAGGCTGACGCATCGTTCGTGCCGCCTCCCGACGCGGCCAAGGGCTATCGCGTGGTCCGCGAGGGTGACCTTTGGCTGCCGGTCCGGAACATCAAACACAGCCTGCCCGCCGAGCGTAATTCCTTCGTGGACCGTCTCAAGACACTGGTCGAATTGGCGCGCCGCCTCGACGCCGGCGCGCGTCTCGTATCGGTGCTGGGGGTCGGCGGCACGGGCAAGACGCGGCTGGTCACGCGCTTCGGCTGGAGCTGGCTCGGAGACTTCCCGGGCGGCGCCTGGTTCTGCGATCTGTCCCGTGCCCGAAGCCTGGACGGCATCGTACATGCCGTCGCTGAGGCACTGGCCGTTCCGCTGGGCAAGGAAGAGCCGGTCACCCAGCTCGGCAACGCCATCGCGGCGCGCGGCCGATGTCTGGTGATTCTCGACAACTTCGAGCAGGTGTCGCGTTGGGCCGAGGAAACGCTGGGGCGATGGCTCAACCGGGCGACAGAGGCAGGGTTCGTGGTGACCACGCGCGAGGTGCTCGGACTCGCGGGGGAGGAGACCCTCGCGCTGGCGCCGCTCCCGGTCCCCGACGCGGCGGCGCTGTTCGTGCAGCGGGCGGAGTCGGCTAAGCGCGGCTTCCTGCGCACGGCGGAGGATCGGGCAGCCATCGATCCGCTGGTGAAGCTGCTCGAATGCCTGCCGCTCGCGATCGAGCTGGCCGCAACGCGAGTGCGCGTGATGCCGCCGAGAACGCTCCTCTCGCGCATGAGCGAGCGCTTCAAGCTGCTCGCGTCAAGCGGGCGGCGCCGTGACCGGCAGGCGACGCTGCGCTCGACCTTCGACTGGTCCTGGGATCTGCTGTCGCTCGCCGACAAGGCGGCCCTCGCGCAGCTCTCGGTGTTCGAGGGCGGGTTCACCATGGAGTCCGCCGAGGCGGTGCTCGACCTCTCCGCATACGAGGATGCGCCCTGGACCATCGGCACGGTGCAATCGCTGCTCGACAAGTCGTTCGTAAGGCAGGTGAGCGACGCGCGGTTCGACATGCTGGTGAGCGTCAAGGAGTACGCGTCGGAGCATCTGCGCACCGAAGGGCGCTTCCCCGGGAGCGGCCCTTCGGCGCTCGCCGCCGCCGAGGCACGGCACAGCGGGTATTTTGCGGGGCTCGGCGAGAAGCGCGCGGTTGCGGGGGCCTGCGTGGAAATCGACAACCTCGTGGCCGCCTGCCGGCGGGCAGCGGCCCGGGGGGCTGCGGAAGAAGCGGCCGGCGCTCTGGAGGGCGCTTGGGCGGCGCTCAGCTTGCGCGGGCCGTTCAGCGTGGGCGTGGAGCTCGCTTCGGCAGTGAGCGGCACGCCCACGCTGGGGGCGGCGGCGCGCGCAATCGCGGAAAGGGTGGCGGGCAGCGCGCTCGACGCCTCCGGGAGAGTCGCGGAAGCCCGAACGCATCTCGAGGCGGCGCTCGCCCTCGCGCGCGAGGCACGGGACGCGAGGTGCGAAGCGCACGTGCTCACCAACCTGGCCGATCTGCACACCAGAGACGGGCGCATGGAAGAGGCCCGCGCCTTTCACGCGCGTGCTCTGGCGCTCGCTCGCGAGCTCGGCGATCGAAACCTGGAGTGCAAGGTGCTTGACGGCCTTGGCAGGCTGGAAGTGTATCTCGGCCGTATCGATAAATCCCGGGCGCACTACGAGGCTGCGCTCGCACTTGCCCGCAGCATGGGGGATCGGCGCTGGGAGGGCGTCCTGCTCGGCAATCTGGGCGGCCTGCACTTCGAAGAGGGGAGACTCGACGACGCGCGCGCCGATCTCGAGGCGGGGCTGGTCGTGGCGCGCGAGCTGGGGGATCGGACATTCGAAGGCAACGCGCATTGCAACCTGGGCGTTCTTTACCAGTTGCTGGGGAGGATGGAAGAAGCCGCCAAGGAGCTCGAGGCGGCGCTGGTCGTCGTGCGGGAAATCGGGCACGCCCGCGTTGAATGCGCCGTGCTGTGCAACCAGGGAATCGTCTACGACTCCCTGGGCCGGCCCGCCGAAGCCCGAACCCGCTACGAGGCAGCGCTTGTCGTGGCCCGCGCGCTGAGCAACCGGCGCTCCGAAGGTCAGGTGCTCGGCTATCTCGGCCTGCTTCACGCCCGCCAGGCCCGGTTCGACGAGGCGCGCACTTGCCTCGATACCGGCGAGGCTCTGCTGCGCGCGATGTCCGATCGCCTGAGCCTCGGCGTGCTGCTTTGCAGCCGGGCCGAAGCCGCGCACCTCACCGGCGACCTCGACGCCGCCAGGGACGCTCTCACCGAGGCGGAATCGCTGGCTGCCGCGATCGGAGCGGGGCCCGATTCCGAGCTCGGCGCGGCTCTGGCCCGAGTCCGGACCTCCGCTTCAGCAAGTGACGCCGGATCGGGCAGCGCGGCCTAATCTCTATTGTTGCTCGTTGTAGACCCATGGATCCAGAGGCGGCAACGGCAGAGGCTCCAACGGTGTCGTGCCATCGTTGACGTTGACGATGTATTTGTATTGTCCGAGCCTGTGGCCTCTCTTTACGCACGTGAAGTCCCTTCCCCCTCCGGTGGGGGCACAGGGCCAAAAGTTGCCGGGGTCGATCACGATGCCGTCCCGGGGGAATAGGTATTTACTCTCCCCTTGCAACTTCCACACGATCGTCCCTATGTCTGCCGTCAAGCGCGCAGGATCCTCGGAGACCGCGATTTTCCCACCCACGATTGTTACCTTGACTTCTTTGCTTCCCGCCGCTCCGGAAGAAATTCTGTCGCTTGTCTTTTCCACGCAGCCGCACAAAGCCAGGGAAATCGCGACGACTGCGTAAGCGGAGTGTTTCAGTTTCATTGTGTTCTCCCCCTTAAAGTGATTGGAAAATCAAGCCGGCCGTTCGGCGGTCGGGTCGACCTCCCGGGCGCGTCGCACCGAGCGCTGCGGCAAATCATGCAGTCGCCGGGCGAGCGAAGTCAAGCGTGGAAATGCTCGCCCGCGCTGGAGGCGGTGTCAGGAACGGATGATAGGTCGCCCCAGTCCGGGGGCTCGAGGATGCGACCCCTTGCGCTCGGGGCGCTCAGGGTGAACGGTCCGTCAAGACTTGTTTCTTACTTGAGCTTCACGCCTCTTTCGGCGAAATACTTCGCGGCGCCCTGGTGGAAGGGGATCGGCGAGGCGGCGGCTTTCTGGTTCTCGAGCTTGAAGTTCTCCGCCTCCTTGTGCACGGCGATCAGATCGTCGCGCTTGTCGAAGATGGTCTTGACGATGTTGTAGGCGGTCTGGTCGCTCAGGTTCTGGTGCGACACGAGGATGTTCCATACCGTCGCCTGGCGGTTGTCGGCGTCCATGCCCCGGTAAGTGGCCTTCGGGATCACATCTTCGACGTAGAGCTGGCCGTACTTCCTGTTCATTGCGGCGACGGTGCTGGCGTGGTCGATCATCTTGATCTTGATCCCGGGCGTGTTGGCGAGATCGGTGACCGCCGCCGTCGGCAGCCCGCCCACCCAGAAGAACGCGTCGATCTTTCGGTCCTTGATGGCGTTCACCGACTCCGCGACGCCGAGCCGCTCGCGCGTCATGTCGCGGTCGCGGTCGAGGCCCGCGGCTTCGATCACGCGAAACGCCATCACCTCGGTCGCGCTGCCCGGCGACCCGGTCGAGACTCGCTTGCCTTTGAGGTCGGCCATCGTGGTGACGCCCGTGCCTTCGATGCTCACTACGTGCATGCGGTTGGGGTACAGGATCATGAGCGTGCGCAGCGGCACCTTGTTGCCCTTGAACTTGTCCTCGCCGCGGTAGGCGTCCTGGCCCGCGTCCGCCATCGAGAAAGCGATGTAGGGCTTGCCGGTCGCAATCAGCTTGAGGTTATCGACCGAACCGCCCGTCACCTCGGCCGTCGCCTGCATGCCCGGAACGTATTTCGACAAGAGATTGGCGAGCCCGCCGCCGAGCGGGTAGTACACGCCGCCGGTGCCGCCGGTCGCGATCGACAGGCTGTATTTTTCCTGCGCATGGGCCCCGCCCGATAGCGCGAGCGCGACCCCGACGATTATGGATACGAAGATTTTCATCGACTTTCCCCCTTTGATGGCGCCCGCGACATTGAACATGAGTTACGCGCGCAGCGCAAGCATCCGGCCGGAAACAGCGGCAGCGCGGACATTCAGGCCGGCCCGACGTCCTTGAAAAGCGCCCCGTCCTTCGCGAGATCGCCCGAAGGCCGCACGTTGACGCTCCTGCGCGCGGCGAACGCGAGCATGCGGTCGATCGGCCGATACGCGAGGCGCCCGATTTCGGGGTCGACGTGAATTTCATTTGCGCCGCTTTCCAGCGCGTGCGCGAGGTTCCTCAAGCCGTTCATCGCCATCCAGGGACAGTGCGCGCAGCTCTTGCAGGCGGCGCCCGCGCCCGCGGTCGGCGCTTCGATGAAGCGCTTGGTCGGCATCAAGCTCTTCATTTTGTGCAGCATGCCGTTGTCGGTGGCGACGATGAATTCATCGGCATCGAGCGACTGTGCGGCCTTGAGAATCTGCGTCGTCGAGCCGACCGCGTCCGCGAGCCTGATCACCTCGGCGGGCGACTCCGGATGCACGAGCACCTTGGCCCGCGGATGCTCCTTCTTCAGAAGCTCGAGCTCGAGCGCCTTGAACTCCTCATGCACCACGCAGGCGCCGTGCCACAGCAGCACGTCGGCATCGGTCTGGCTTTTCACATAGGCGCCGAGATAGCGGTCGGGCGCCCACAGAATCTTTTTCCCTTGTTCGTGCAGGTGCCGCACCACATCAAGCGCGATCGCGGAAGTGACCACCCAGTCGGCCCGCGCCTTGACCGCGGCGCTCGTATTCGCATACACGACCACGGTGCGCTCCCCGTGCTCGTCGCAAAAAGCGGAGAACTCCCCGGCCGGACAGCCGAGATCGAGCGAGCAGGTCGCGTCGAGGTCCGGCATCAGCACGCGCTTCTCCGGATTCAGAATCTTGGCCGTCTCGCCCATGAAGCGCACGCCCGCCACGACCAGCGTCGGAGCGTCCTGAGCTCGGCCAAAGCGCGCCATCTCCAGCGAATCAGCGACGCAGCCTCCGGTTTCCTCGGCGAGGTCCTGAAGGTCGGGCTCGACGTAGTAATGTGCCAGCAGCGCCGCGCTCCGCTCTTTGAGCAGGCGCTTGATGCGCGCTTTTAAATCCCGGCGTTCGTCCACGCTTGGCGCATCGGGCACCCTCGCCCACGCCTCGGCGGTACAGGCAACACCGGCGAGCTGGCGCTCGAATTGGATAGTTCGGGTCGATGGGCCATGCATAAGCCGTTGGACAACTCTCAGCCTGCTGCGTTGCAACAGCACCGAAGCTTGCGCTGCCCATCAATCTCCGTACGGGGTGAGGCCGGAAAGGTAGTCGGTGAGGATTTCAATGTCTTTTTCCGAAAGCAGCTCCGCCACCGAGGTCATATTCCCGTCGAAGTCGGAGCGGGTCTTGGCCTTGAAGCCGCGCAATTGCGCTCTCAGATAGGCGAGCTGCTGGCCCGCGAGCCGCGGAATGTGCTGCAGGCCCAGGAGCGCCGGGCCATGGCACTGCACGCAGTGGTGCCGCTCGGCGAGGCGAGCTCCGGCGGCCGCGTTTTCCGGCGCGGTCTTGTGCGACGGGGCCGCCGGTTTTTGCCTCGCGAAATACGCCGCGAGCTCGTTCATGTCCGCGTTCGAGAGGCTGGAGGCCATCGGCGACATCTGCGGATCCTTGCGGTTGCCCTCGCGGAACAGGTAGAGCTGCAGCGAGATGGACTGCGCCGGCTGACCGGCGAGGGACGGCTTGGCCGGGTCGGTCGAATTTCCGCCGGGGCCGTGGCAGACGATGCAGGCCTGCGCTTTCTGCGGGACTTCTTCGGCGGCGAGCGCGGCGCAAGCCGGGAAAAGCGCGGCGGCAAGCATCGCCGCCGCGCCGCTGTTACTGCGACTCACCTCTTGCCGTAGTTGACACGGTAGATGATCCCGTTGTGGTCATCCGAGACGAGTAGCGAGCCGTCGCGCATCACCATCACATCCGCCGGCCGGCCCCACATCGGCGGATCCGCTTTTTCATCGACGAGGAAGCCGGTCAGGAAAGGCTCGGCCTTGAGCACCTTGCCGTTTTCGTTGAGCCGCACGCGAAAGACGTCGTAACCCTGCTTGACGGTGCGGTTCCACGAGCCGCGCCTGGCGATGAAGATATTGTTCCGGTACTCGGCCGGGAACATCTTGCCGGTGTAGAAGCGCATGCCGATGGGCGCGACGTGGGCGCCGAGTTTCAACACGGGCGGGGTGAACTCGGAGCACGAGCGGTACTTGCCGAACTCAGGATCGAGCGTGTCGCCCTGGTGGCAATACGGATAGCCGAAATGCTCGCCCTTGGCCTTCACCACGTTCAGCTCGTCGCTGGGCGAATTGTCGCCGAGCCAGTCGCGGCCGTGCTCGGTAAACCACAGCTGTTTCGTCTGCGGGTGCCAGTCGAAGCCGACCGAGTTGCGTACGCCCATGGCCACGTTCTCAAGCACGCCCTTGTTGGGATCGACCCGATTGATCGACGCCTGGAAGTAGGCAGGCATGACGATATTGCCGGGCGCACCGACGTTGAAGTAGAGCTTCCCGTCGGGCCCCATCGCGAGGAACTTCCAGAAGTGGCCGGGCTGCTGCTGCGGATCGAGGCCGTCGATCACGATCTTTGCCTCGGGCGGATTGTCGAGCCGGCTCTCGATGCCGTCGTAGCGCGTGATGCGATGGTGCTCGGCGACGTAGAGCGTGCCCTTGCTGAACACGATCCCGTTCGGCGATTCGAGACCCTTGAGAATGGTTTTCACCTCGCGCTTGCCGCCGCGCTCGACGACCGCGTACACGTCCTTCAACTGGCGGGTGCCTACGAAAACCGTGCCCTTGTCGCCGAGCGCCATGGAGCGCGCTCCGGGCGCACCATCGACCCAGACTTCGACCTTGAATCCAGCCGGGACCTTGAGCTTGTCGACCGGGAGTTGCTTCGCGGACTTCCCGGTGACCTCAATCGCGAAGGGGTGCAGGGGCGAGCTCGCCTGCTCCGCGCCGCGGCCTTGCTGCCAGGAGGGCGGGGGCGAAGGCGGCTGTTGGGCGAACGCCGCGGTGGTGAATGCCGCGAGGAATGCGGGGAATGCGACGGCCAGGGGCTTGCGTGGTTTCATGTCTCCTCCTTTTGTCCTACAGCTTGGGCGGGGTGCCAGGTGTCAGGCCTTGCAGACTTTGGGTATTTACGAAAAGTAGTTTATCCAGACCCACGCGCGCAAGCAATCATGGCGCAGGGGTCCGAAGGCCCCCGCCTCAATGGCGCTTCCGCTCAGGAGCGCCCGACTTCGCGGTGCCGGTCGATCCAGTAGGACCAGGGAACGAAGATCGCGAGCGCAATCAGCCCGGCGATCGCCACCGCGTTCTCGCTTGGCGGCGGCGGTGACCACGGTCCCGGAACGTACAGCGCGAGAAGCAGCGCGATCAGCGCCCACCACGCGATCGTGCCGACGCGGTCCCTGCTTCGGGTCGTCCGAAGGTAGAGCGCGACGGCGGCCGCGAACATCATCCCTTCGACGGCAAAGGTCGCCGGCCACGACTGCCACAAAGCGAGGCCCAAGCGCTCGCTTCCGCCGGGGTAAAGCGGCATATCGGGCCGGTGCGTGACGAAATCGAGCAGCCAGTGGCTCGCAACGGCGATGCCGACCCATATCGCTCCGGCGCGATCGCCCTTCATCCCGAAATAGACGAAAGCGAACGCGAGCGCCCAGACCACGGTCATCAGCAGGCTGTGCGACCACGGGTAATGCAGGAACTCGAACGGGTTGATCGCGGTGTAGCCGGGCACGATGCGGAATCGCTCGATCCCGAGCAGCACCAGCACCGGCCACACCGCATCGAGGAACACCGCCGCGAAGACGAGCGTCCCGAGCGACGCCTTGGGCGCGGCTTTCTTCGCGGCGAAGGCAACGGCGAAATGACCGATGAACATTTCAAGCGCAGAGCATCAGGAGCAGCAACAGGCCTTTTCGGTTCATCAGGCGCTCTCATAGAGCCGGGTGAGGACGAATTCGCGGTGGCCGAGCGCCTCCGCAGCGGTGAGCCGGCCGTTGGCCGTGCGGAACATCATCTCCAGCAGCTTGTCGCCCGCCTGGTCCATGTTGATCTCGCGCCGCGTGATGCCGGAAACATCCACGTCGATGTGCTCGGCCATGACGCGCACGGTGCGCGGATTGGCGCAGATCTTGATCACCGGCAGGATCGGGTTGCCGATGACATTGCACTGGCCGGTGGGGAAGAAATGCACGACGTAGCCGCTTGCCGCGCACAGCGTCACCATCTCCGCCGCGGCGGAGGACGAATCCATGAACCACAGGCCGGGACCGGTCGGAACTTCGGCCTTGTCGAGCACGCCGTCGACCACGCATTTCCGGCCGATCTTCTGGATATTGCCGAGCGCCTTCTCCTCGATCGTGGTGAGGCCGCCGGCGATATTGCCCTTGGTCGGCTGCGAATCCATGAGGTCGCCGGTCTTGTGGCGGTTCACCACGTCCTGGTAGCGGTTGAACATGGCCATGAATTGACTGCGCACTTGGGGCGTCCTGCAGCGCGCCGCCACCAGCTGCTCGCCTCCGGTGAGCTCGGTGGTCTCGCCGAACACGAGCGTCACGCCGTGCGGGTAGAGCTTGTCGAAGGCGTTGCCGACGCAAGGGTTCGAGCCGATTCCGGAAGTCGTGTCCGACTCGCCGCACTTCGTCGACACCCACAGGTCTTTCAGGGGCCGCTCCTCGCGTTGCAGCTCGGAGGCCCAGTGGACGTATTCTTTTGCGGCCTTGGAGGCGAGGCGAACCGTTTCCATGTCGCCGTGGCCCTCGATGCCGAAGTGCGAAACGGGCTTTCCCGTCTTGGCGATCCCGTCGGCGACGCGCTTCGCCCAGCCGTCCTCGATGCCGATCACGACCACGGCGGCGACGTTGGGGTTGGAGCCGGTGCCGATCAGCGTTCTGAAATGCAGCTCGAGATCCGCCCCGAACTGCAGCCGCCCGTAGGGATGCGGGATGGCGAGCGTTCCCTTGATGTTGTTCGCCACCGCCTCGCACACGGCGTTGGAGAGGTCGTCCACGGGCAGGACGACGACGTGATTGCGCACGCCGATGCGGCCGTTCTCCCGCTCGTAGCCCTGGAAAGTCGCGTCCTTCAGGTCGATCGTCATGAGTGCCTCGCTTACCAGCGCTTGGTTTTGATGTTGTGCACGTGCGCGTGCTCGCCCACCCGGATCGGCGCCACCGCGCGGCCGATGTCGACGCCGTACTTGATCACCGTGGCGTCGGCCTTCAACTCGCGGATCGCGAGCTTGTGACCGATCGGAATGTCGTTCTTTGCCTGGACCTTGATTTCCCTGTCCTGGTCCATGATCCAGCCGGTCAGCTCCTGGCCGGCTTTCACCTCTTCGACGACGACCACGCCGACTGAGTCGTTCTCGTCGTGCACAACGAAATGGATCATGAAAGTTCTTGGAAACGTCGCTTCAGCGACAGAGCAGGTTGCCTGCGTAAGGATCAACAGGCCGGGTGCAGTCCTGCACGTTGATTCTGCGCGTAGGGTCGGGTTCGGGCGCCCGGACTGCGGTCTTGCCGTCCGGACCGAGGCGGTAGTAGTGCGCGGCATCTGCAGCCATCACGCCGATGATGATCGCGTTGCCGAGCGGCGAGCCGCTCGATACGCCCACCGTGGAGGTCGCGTTGCCGCCCGCGGAGTCCGCCCGGGACGAATAGCGGACGACACAGCCCGACAAGGCCACCGCGACGACAACGCAAATCGGGGCAATCCGGCGCATGGACTGAAAGTTAGCACGCGCCAATGCACTTGGCCATAGTCGGATCGTTCCACCCTGCTAGAATTTCATTGTTCCGTGAAAGCGGGCCCCGCCCGCCGGAGTTTTTCGCCATGAACAAGCCCGTCGAGTCGCTGCCGAAGGAAAAGCTCGAGTACCTCAAGCGCCGCACCGACAAGTACTTCACCAAGTCGCGCGAGATCGTCGAGCGCTTCGGCGACCGGACCGTCACCTACGGCGTGTTCCTCCGCCGCGGCGTGATCTGCGCCGTCAACCCCGCCATCGACACGCTGCGCACTTACTACCCGGGGAGCGCGGAGCCGCTCAAGATCACGCGCCTGTACGAAGAAGGGGCGTTCGTTCCCGACCAGATGGCGATTTTCACCTACACCGGGTCGTTCGCCGCGCTGGTCGAGCTCGAAACGCTGATCCTGCAGCGCATCGGCGTCGCCTGCGTCAGCGCCTACAACGCCTACAAGATGGCGATGAACCTGAAGAAGGCGGCGTTCGTCGACATGCACGCGCGCCATTCGCCGGGCGACGACCTTTCGTTGCTCGCCGCCTACGGCGCCTCCGTCGGCAGCCGCATGGCGAAGCTGAACGGCGCGGTCGGCTTCGTCGGCTCCTCGCAGGACCTGACGGCGCACTTCTACGGCCAGGAAAAAGGCGTAGGCACCATGCCGCACGGCATCATCGGCTACGCCGGCTCGACCCTGCGCGCCGCGCAGATGTTCGTCGAAACCCACCCCCGGGACAATCTCACGGTCCTCATCGACTACTACGGCCGGGAGTATTCCGACGCGCTGGAAGTGTGCCGCTGGTGGTACAACGAGACCCTGCCGAAGGACCTGTCCGGCGCGCGGGCGCTCGCGCTGCGCATCGACACCCACGGCGAGCGCTACGCAGAAGGTCTAGATTACGAAAAATCGGTCGAGATCGTGGTGAAGTGGCTGCACGTGCCGAACGAGTACGAGGCGGTGCGCTACGTGATGGGCGAGGAGGCCTTCGACGCCGACAGCCTGAACATCGTGAAGGACCGCGTGCGCAAGGTGCTGTTCGGCACCGGCGTCTCGGTCGCCTCGGTCATCCAGCTCAGGCAGACGCTCGATGCGAACGGCTTCAACGCCTGCAAGATCGTCGGCTCCTCCGGCTTCAACCTCTTCAAGTGCAAGATGTTCGCGAACGCCCGCGCGCCGCTCGACGTGGTCGGCACCGGCTCCTTCATCCCGGACAATTTCAACGACACCTTCGCGACGGCCGACATCTTCATGTACGACGGCAAGCCCGGCATCAAGCTCGGCCGGGAAAAACTGTTCCAGGGTCTCAAGCCCTGAGCGTGCTGTTTCCAACCACGCTGGTCGGCAGCTACCCGCAACCGGAGTGGCTGATCGACCGCAAGAAGCTCGCCGCGCGCTTCCCGCCGCGGGTGCGCGCAAAGGAGCTGTGGCGCATCCCCGAGCCGCTGCTCGCCGAGGCGCAGCAGGACGCGACGCTGCTCGCGATCCGCGCCCAGGAAGAAGCGGGGCTGGACATCATCACCGACGGCGAGATCCGGCGCGAGAGCTACTCCAACCGCTTCGCCACCGCCCTCGAGGGCGTCGACATCGACAACCCCGGCACGGCGCTCGACCGCTCGGGGCATCCCAACCCGGTGCCCCGCATCGTCGGCAAGATCCACCGCAGGCATCCGATCGAGACCGAGGACCTGCGTTTCCTGCGCGCACACACGGCCAGGAAGATCAAGATGACCGTGCCCGGCCCCTTCACCATGAGCCAGCAGGCGCAAAACGATTTCTACGGATCGGAGGAAGCGGCGGCGATGGACTACGCCGCCGCGGTGAACGAGGAGATCCGCGATCTCTTCGCAGCGGGCGCCGACATCGTGCAGATCGATGAGCCCTACATGCAGGCGCGGCCGGAAAAGGCGCGACAGTACGGATTGCGCGCGCTCAACCGCGCGCTCGAGGGCGTCGAGGGCACGACCGCCGTGCATATCTGCTTCGGCTACGCAGCCGTCATCCACGTGCGGCCCTCCGGCTATTCGTTCCTCGGCGAGCTCGCCGGCTGCAGCTGCAAGCAGATTTCGATCGAGGCTGCGCAGTCCAATCTCGATTGCTCGGTGCTGAAAACGCTGCCCGGCAAGAAGATCATCCTCGGGGTGATCGACCTCAACGACATGACGGTGGAAACGCCGGACAAGGTCGCCTCGCGCATCCGCCGCGCCCTGCCCTACGTCAAGGCGGAAGACGTCGTCGTCGCCCCGGATTGCGGGATGAAGTACCTG
>WNFV01005274.1_pt1 | contig 23838 bp, 15 predicted proteins | sample 5400101 | NCBI WGS metagenome assembly WNFV01 (sample SAMN13153361, study PRJNA577476) | soil metagenome | isolation source: 115 cm soil or saprolite under grassland replicate 1 | place: USA:California | collected 2016-06-15 | reverse complement strand
CTACGCCATGAATCTTCGAGATGTATGAGTTACTGACCGTGCTCTCAGCGCTGTTTAAGCTCACGCCGCGCTGTACGTCCTGCGTGTCAAAGCCATGAATGTAACAGCGATCTATTACCAGATGATGCGGCACCGAACTGAGGGTGGTTTGCGTATGGCGACTCTCACCAAACCGAATCAGATCGTAGACCACGACACTTGCAGTGCTGGTGGAGAACTCGATGCCCGCAAAACGGTAATGGTGCGCTCCGGCCACGGTCTTCACTACCGGCTCGGCAGGAGTCGCTGATTGTATTCTTGCCAACAAAGCGGATTGCGAAGGATTCACGCGCACGCCTTCGGGCAACTCGCTCACGCGTGAACTCTGGATGATGATCTCGCCAGTCCCACTCTTCGGCGGCAGCACGAAGCTACCCGTGTAGCTAGCTCCAGCTTCTAATATGATCGTATCGCCATACTGAGCCGCATTGATCGCCGACTGAAGACTGTACTTCCGCCCGACAGTAATGGTTCGCCGACCACCTTCCCAGCTTTCAGCAAATCTCCCTGTAGGTTGCCTCAGGGCAAGTACTACGGCGAGCGTGCCCCCGATTACCAAAACACTTAGCACTAACAAAGGCCTCGATACAGATTTGATCATCGCAATGCTAAGACTCACTCCGGGTACTCTTTATGAATACAAATTCATTACAACCAAGGCCCACATTCCCGCACTTCAGCTTACTTAGGACGAAGCCGCGAGCGCGGCAAAAATCAAAAACGTCATCCGGCTTTGAGACCTCGTACGGATATCCACCAACCCAGTCGATAATGTCGCGCCACTTTGTCATCCCTCTATTACGCCGATAGGTGGTCCACGACTCAGTGTAGCGGCGTAAATTGAGGGTAAGCACAGATGAAGCCATCAACTTTACTTCCCCCGGGATGGTGACCAAAATAGCGAACGGCGTCCTAAAGATGCCTGGCAAGCCGTTATATGTCTTCTTTATCCAATACCAACGGGCGCTCTGACTTCCCGTGTCGTTATACAACGCAATAAAAAACTTTCCCTCTGGCGACACCCGCTCTTGCGCATTCTCCAGAGCGGACCACAGGTCGCCGGTGTGATGCAGTACTCCCCAGGAGTAAACGACATCGAATTGCCCAAGAGACTTCATGTATTCACCGTCGAGCACCGAACCTTCTTCGATCTTCCATGATTCGTCCTCCCGAAAGTAATTCTTCTTCAACTCCGCGGTGCAAAAAACAGACTTTGGATCGTAATCAAAAGAGTGAACGCGAGCGCCGAGCCGGCGCGCGGCTAGACTGAACAGCCCACTTCCCGATCCAATGTCCAGGAAGCTCTTTCCGTTGAGAGATTCGACCTCCAGCATATCCTTCAGAGATGTTGTTGCCTGCTGAATACGCTCTTCGTTGATGATGGGTAAGAATTGTGACCAATTCTGACCAAACTGAAATCTCTCTCCCCGCGCGATTTCTGCGGCGTTCAAATCCATGTTTAAGTGCCTTTCATTTTGAAGTGCGGGAACTTGTCACTGCTTGGCCAAAGCGTTCGTAAGGCGGCGCAGCCCATAGAGGTCCTGCTCACCGTCATCTATATTTAATCACGTAGTAAACCATCTTTACATATTCCGTAGGCACTAATCTCCAGCCACGGGCAGTAAGCCACCATGTTGCAGCTTGCGGGGACTCGCTTCCAGGATCCACACTAATCAACCCGATCCGAATGTCGGTATTTCGAAAGGCTCGCGAGAACACCCACAATGCTCGGCGGGAATGGTAAGCGGACGTGACAATTAAAACTGAGCGCAGGCCTTGCTCTTCGGCGTATTTCCTAACAAGCACTGCCTCTTCGTGTGTATTGGCGACCGGCGTCATCAATACATCAATACTATTGACCGGTACTCCTGCGCTTCTTATTTCCTCCGACGAACGTTCGTAAAAGAATGGGTTCCGTTGCTCACCGCTCGACCACGGCCCACGCGCATTATCGTTAGTAATCAAGATTCGCTGAGATCGCCCTTCCAAGAGGAGTTGTGCCGCCTCCCGCGCTCGTTCCTGGTAGTTAGCCGAACCTCCTAACACGACAATCGCGTCTGCTTTTTCAAGTGGAGCTTCCGTTATTAACAGCCTTGCCCCAATCCAGGCAACCAGGGGCCAGATCAAAATGCAGCTAAGAAGGGCCCTGATGATAGTGCGGCGACATCTGATCACCAGCAGATTCCCTGATAGCCTTCCCCGGACGTTCTATCGAAGAGACGGACCAGATCTATTACAGTTTGATCCTTGCGCAAGCGTAATTCAATCTGTCGGAACTCCTCGGACTTGTTTCCTATCACAATTGTATTTGCGGCACCTAAAACATCATCGATGGAATTCCGCATCAACTTCGCAATGTGAGGGATCTCTTGTTCGATGTATTCCCTATTTGAACCGACAAGCCGTGCTAACGAAACGTCACGATCATAGATAACGAGTTCCAATCCCTTACCAAGCAGCGTCTCAATCAAAGTTACCATTGGTGATTCGCGCAAGTCGTCTGTCCCAGCCTTGAAGCTGAAACCCAACACCCCAACTCGTTTGTTACCGGTCTGCAGGACCATTTCGAGTGCCCTCTCCACCTGAAGTCGATTGGAGATGCTGATGGCTGACAAAACTGGTACCTCAACGTCGAGATCCTTCGCCTTGTAAGTAAGCGCACGCAAGTCTTTTGGTAAGCATGAGCCGCCAAATGCAAAGCCAGGTTTCAGGTAGTACGAGGAAAGGTTGAGCTTGGTATCCGCGCAAAAAACATTCATAACCTCGTGACTGTCAAGCTGGAGCGCCTTGCAGACGTTTCCCATTTCGTTGGCGAAGCTTACCTTCAGGGCATGAAAGCAATTGCAAACATATTTCACCATCTCGGCTGTTTTCATCGAGGTTGTAAAAATCGGCGCATCAATATCTGAGTACAGGCTGCTTACGATCTTTGCGGTTTGTTCATCGTCTGTGCCAATCAACGTGAACGGCGGAGCATTGAAGTCTTTCAGGGACGTACCTTCCCGCAGAAATTCCGGATTCACACAGAGACCAAAATCCTTTCCCGCCTTCTTTCGCGAGGTCTTCTCAATGGCCGGCTGAACAACACTCTCGATACTCCCTGGAAGCATCGTGCTGCGAATCACCACCGTGTGATGTTCGCTCTTACCGACGAGGGCTGATCCGATCTCCTCACAAACACGTCGCACATGACTCAGGTCAAGACTCCCGTTGTGTTTGCTGGGGGTACCGACACAAACAAGTGAAATGTCAGAAAAGTTAACTGCTCGTGAAGAGTCGGTAGTAGCGCTTAATTTCCCCACCTTGACCACGTCGCGGATGAGTTCATTTATTTCTGGCTCGACAATTGGACTACTGCCGCTGTTGATGATGTTCACCTTGGTAGGATTGACGTCGACTCCAATGACATCATGCCCGGCTCGAGCAAAACAGGCGGCAGAAACGCAGCCGACGTAACCAATGCCAAAAATACTTATTCTCATCAACGTTTTTCGTCCTCATGGGCTAAACCACAGATTGCACAGATTTCTGTGTAACAAACCGACAACTTCTTGTTTTCCTGGCAAGATTTTCGTGTGCGGTGACAAACATTCCCCTTACCCCAGCATCCTTGTGCTGAGTTCGGGGACAGGCAGTGCTAGGTTTTCTATCAAGCGCTTTAACTGCTCGCTTATCACGGCGCGTAAGCTCGACTGCCTGCTTGCTTCGCGCTTGTGTACGTTTGGCCTTGTGCTTTTCTCAGAGCAGCGCTCTCGAGACTTGGGCCAAGTGGGTCGCTCAAGTGATGGAACCTTGGTCCATTTTAAATAGATCGTCTTGGCGATCATCGAGTACGAGTTCAAGCCTCGTACATGTAATGCGACCCTGTTGCGTAGTGTGCAAATCATGTCAGAAATTCTCAGACAACGCTATTATTTTGGTTGCGGCCTAGGCCGCGCTGTGTAATCTGTGGATGATTTTCTCTGTGGCCGTTGTTCGTGCAAATGGAAACAAAACTCTCGGTAACCTGTCGCCAGCCATGGTTTTGTCTGACAATCGAAGCTGCCCTTTGGCCAAGCTGAACTGCATATGAATTATTGGTTAGCAGTGTAATGACTGCATCGGCAAATGCAGCGGGTTCATCAGCCACAAGCAAGTCTACGCCATTGCTAACTGGTAGACCTTCAGCTCCGACCGTAGTTGAGACCACAGCTTTTTCCATTGCCATCGCCTCGAAGATCTTGAGCCGTGTTCCGCCACCGATACGCAAAGGCACAATGTAGGCGGCAGACTCTTCGATGTAAGGTCTGACATCTTCGACGCGTCCCGTGATAGTCAGCGAAGGATCTTCTTTGCTCAATTCAACCAACGCCGGCGGTGGATTTCTACCGACTACCGTCAGGGCAGCATCAGGCACCTTTTTCTTTATCAGAGGCATGATCTCTCGCATGAAGTACTTGATCGCGTCTTCATTCGGCAGCCAGTCCATCGAACCAGTGAAGATGATACTGTGAGCTGAAGGTTGGACGCCCCCACGTGGTTGAAAGAAGTCAGTGTCAACTCCAGTCGGAACGTCGAAAACAGCTTGCGCACCATACTCCCGTTTCATCTGTTCCCGATCCGCTGCCGACACTCCGATTACGCAATCAAAATCGCGGCACATTTCCTTCTCGAATCTGCGCATTTTTTGCCACTGACTGTAGAGGTACGCCTTCTTGATCGAATTCGTTTGTATTTCATAGTGACGCTTCCAGATCATAGCCTCCACATTATGCTGAAAGAGAATGCTCGGAGTTGCCAGGCTGCGGGGAACGTTCGCAGCCGGCGCCAGAAAATCACAGACCAGAAGATCGAAAGACCCTCTACGCTCAAGCTCAACAATCTCGCGCAACATCGCCGCCGATTCGTATTTCTTTATCGCGTAGGGACGTGGCTCCACCAAGTTCAAAAGCAATTCAAAGTAAAACCCTGGCGTAAACTTTTCCCGGCGACGATGTGGGATGCATATCAGATCGTGGCAATACTCAGACGATCTTTTGCGTTCTTCTGCACTGGCAGACCCATCATCAAGCGTAAGATACGTCACGTGATGCTCACGTTTCAGTTCCTTCAGCATGTTGTAAGTACGGATCTTTCCGCCCTTATCAACAGGGTGAAGTAATTCAGTTTTTAGCCACAGTATGCGCAAAAGTTTTAGAGAGAATTGCAGAATTTTTCAGGATTACCTTCAGCGCGGAACGAGTTTACACCGGACGATTGCGGTCGTGAACTCTCTCGTCAGCCGGGTAGCAAGGCGGTGCATTTTTTTTATCGGGACAGCTTCAAACTGTTCAAACTTAAAATCACTCTCACCAACAATGGTTTGGAAACGTCGGATGGTCATTTGATTGAGGCCGCCTTCAGCTTCGCAAAAACGCGTGGCTCCATCTGTCTTAAAATCGGAACGCCAGCGTATTAACGATTTCTCGGTGAACAGGAGATGCGCCCAGGGAAAGACGGAAAAAAGATGGCCGCCTAAGGGGTGATACCAGGTTGGTCCAAATGCAGCTATCACGCATCCCTCATTCTTTACCAGCCCGCGCATTATCCTCAGTATCGCGGCCGGGTCGTCAAAATGTTCGAAAGCATCAATTGATAATATGATATCGGCTTTCTCATCGGTTTGAGTCGTGAAGGTGCAACGCTTCGCTACACCACGCGCAACAGCCCTTTTCCTGGCGTTCTCCAAAGCACGCTGCCGAATATCGATGCCTATAACTCGCCTAGCCCCGCGCCTAGCTACTTCGATTGCATCGCCACCATCGCCACAGCCAAAGTCGATCACGACGTTGTTTTTCGTCTCTTCCCAAATCCGCTTGCCCAGTAGTGTTTCGAGTTTGCTCACGCCATCGTATGCGCTGCCATCGCAATAACCCGTTTGTCCATCCGAACTAATCCGGCGAAGCAAATGGTATGCGACTGGTCCTCCGATAATACCCATGAACTTCTACATTCTCGCGGTTGCGAGCATACTTTCATCAGCGCTTTCCCGGGAACAAGAGATATTTTCCCCATCGATAAATCGCCGTAGCCACATTTCAAGATTAACCAGGGACCATAGTCTTTCAGAGTGGTTCGCCTCACCGCGTTGATGTTGTTCCACAAGCGCACGCACAAAACCAGCATTGAAGATACGTCGCTCAGTTGCGCGACTGCTAAGCACGTATTCGTCTAACATCGAGACGTAGGCGCCGCGAAACCACGACCCGATTGGGACTGGAAAGCCCATCTTTGGTCTCTCGACGATCGCTGGAGGCAAAATACCTTTCATGCTCTGGCGCAACACGTATTTTGTGGTCCAGCGGTGCAGCTTCAGTCTTTCCGGAAGGCTTGAAGTAAACTCAACCAGTTTGTGATCGAGAAAAGGCACGCGGCTCTCCACCGAAGCGGCCATGCTCATCTGATCCTGCTTCATCAGCAACTCGTGCAAATAAGTTTTTATGTCGGCATAAAGCAATCGATCGAGTAAAGACTGGGCTTCGGTATGCTTCAGCAACTCTCGGACGCCGGCGTACGGTTCGATTCCGCCCATGCGGTCGATCGTCTCGCGTGTTAATAACTGGTCCTGGGCTGACCGGGAAAATACAGCGAAATTGTCGAAGTAGATACTTTCGATATCGGGCGACAAGTTTAGGAACGTCCGCCGTAGTTTCAAACGCACCTTCGAGCCAGTCATACCGTCAAGCTGCTTGCGCACCAACTCGCGAATGCCAGTTGGAATCATGCGGTGATAGCGATCGCCTAGCGCCAAATTCAGTATCGTCTTACGGTAGCGCGCATATCCCGCCATTAATTCGTCACTGCCTTCGCCTGTCAACACGACTTTCACATGCTCGGAAGCGAGACGGGAGACAAAATAAAGCGCAACGCTCGAGGGATGAGCGAGCGGCTCATCCTCATGCCAGATCAACTCCGGCAGCGCCGTAAAAAAACGTTCCGGACTAATGACTACTTCGTGATGATCTGTCTTAAAGGCGCGCGCAACCAGTCGGGCATATTCGAGTTCGTTCGCTTCACGTTCAGCAAAGGCAACAGAGAAAGTCTTGATTGGTTCGTCAACCAGAGTACTCATCACCGCCGCTATCGCCGACGAATCGATTCCTCCGGACAGGAACATTCCGAGAGGAACATCTGCCATTAGTCGAAGCTGCACTGACTTTCTGAATAGCTCGCTCCACTCAGCGATGTAGTCCCGATCGGTGCGGCCGTCTTGCGCGCTCTTCTTAAAACTGACGTCCCAATACTTCTTGATTTTGATTTCGCCGTCGCGCCACGTGAGCGTCTGACCAGGCAGTAAACGCTTCACGTTTACAAACAACGTGTCTTCGCCGGAAGTTGCGTGATTTGCGAGGTAATCGGAAAAAGCGGAAAAATTTAGTTCAGGCTTGACGGCCCGTGCTTCGAGCAGAGCCTTGATCTCAGAGGCGAAATAAAGGGAGCCATCCTGGGTGTGAACGTAGTACAGCGGCTTGACTCCCAAACGATCGCGGGCGATGAACAGCTCACGCTTTTTCCGGTCCCAAATCGCGAAAGCAAACATGCCGCGCAGGTGGTCAACACAGTTACTGCCGTACTCGGCGTAAAGATGAAGGATCGTTTCGGTGTCGCAATGAGTTCTGTAAACGTGACCACGACCTATTAATGTTTCTCGGTAATCTGAGTGATTGTAGATTTCACCGTTGTAGGTGATGTGCAGCGAGCCATCTTCATTCATCATCGGTTGATGGCCGGAAGCAACGTCAACGATACTGAGCCGCCTGTGGCCCAGGCCGATTTCCTGGTCAATGAAAATCCCCTCATCGTCGGGACCGCGGTGAGTGATTACATCGCGCATGCTTTTAAGCACAGTCGCATCAACGTGACGCCTTGATTGGCTTGAAAACGCGATTCCGTTAATTCCGCACATATATTCCTTGTCGTGAATCTTTCCTCAACCACGAATATTCAGCGCGTTCGGACGACTCTACAATTTTCTGCCCTCCAAGCTCCAGCTTTCGCCCTCCAAGCAAAAGCATTTCTTCTGGACTTGAGCGATCGTCCACAAACCTCATCCAGGTGTATTCGAAGTCTGAAGCCACCGAAGACGTTTGCGCAAGCCCAAGGCTACACCGATCACGAATTATTACTAAATCGCGGGAATTTCCGTTGCGCACTTCAAAGGCGCGACCGCCAGTCACGTTGATCTGTTCCACCTTCGCTTTTGCACTTCCGGTCGGCCGAGGGAGGAGAAACGTTGTGATTTCAAAGTCGCCCTCGGAGCAAGCCGAAAAGACGCAAACAGGCGCGCGTACCCTTTGTCCATAACAGTGTGAAACCCAGCCCTCTTCCTTTCTCCAAATCCCACCATCGGCAAAACTGATGATCTGCAGAAGGTTAGGCGAAGCGCCCGAGTCGAAATGAAACCATTGATCGATTTGGTGCTTTCCGCTTAGCTCCATCCGATCCTGCAGCACCCAATAATCATGCTTGAGAAAGAGTATGGTGCGAGTGTGCGTGCCCGGTTTCGCCAGGTGCTCGTAGCCAAAATGTCTACCACAAACGTAAGTGAATCGCTCGTGTTCGATCCAGGCCATGCGTTCGCACGGCGTTGCGGTCTTCCATGAAAAAGTATCTGCCAAAATAGAAGAGGACTTGCGATCAACAGTGAGTGTGTTGTGAGCGACTGAACTGCGAAACCAATCACGGATTTCCTTGCCGCCAGTATAGGTAAAGGTGCCGGGATCAACGAGGAGTGTTCGCCCGTCTGCTGCTAATTCGATTGAGAGTGCGTCCGCGTGAGCGTGTCCGCAGTTTGCCACTCCGTGGGGACCGCAGTCGAAAAGAAGATAATTCGCCGTAGATGACCAGTCATCACGCATGACGTAGTAACCACCCTCCGGGAACTCTACTGACTCCTCGGCAGGTTGCTGCGCCGGGATCAGATCAAAAGTGCGCAACCCCGCAGCGCCCAGCAACCAAAGCGTCTCTTCTGCTGCTGCACCGGCGACGAATTTATAGTCCGGCCTGTTAAAGAGTACTGCTCCGGTTGATAGTAACGAACGAAAGTCGTTCGCGGGCCGATCGTCAAGCAGAACAAGCCGACCGCCATCGTCGTCGCCAAAGAATGGACTAGTACCGTCCGGGCGAGTTATGTGCATGAGATGGTCCAACAACAGTTCGAGCTTGGGCTCCAACTCTTGCGGCAGCCTCATCGCGTTGATACGCAGCAAGACTGCAAGGTGGGTATAGAAGTCCGTCGTGTACCGGTGGTAGTAACTGGACTGCTCAAAATAAACACCGTCGGGCTTCACATGTCGCGGAAGCTGAGAGATAAGAATCTGCAGACCCCGCTCGTACCAACGTTTCGCGTCTCTGAATTCAGGCAGCAACAATCCGATGTAAAAAAGACCAAGCGCTTCACCCGTTAGGTGTGTATTTGGGCTGAAGTACGTCGAAAGATAAGTTTCAAGGTGCGACGCGTTCAGATACAAAAACTTCACCATACGCAGCAGCACAGCGGGATCGATTGACGGCGATTTCTCGAAGAACTGAAGCGCCCAAAGCCACGATATCGAGCGAAATGCGATCTCGAGGCTGCTGGCCCAGTTGATCCCAAGCTTCGGCGGGTTCTGATCCATCCAGGAGGTAACGTGCGATACGAAAACTTCGGCATAACGCTCATTACCCGTCAACCAATAGGCACGGCCGAGCGTGAGAAAGTACTGGTGACGATTAAGCTCCCAAGTGATCTTTTTGTCTCCGGCAATCCTCGCATCGAGAAAGTTGAGCTGGCTCCAGTGACAAAGAGGAGTGCGTTTCCCCGACATGGGTTCGAGGTGCCAATCGATGTTCTTGCCGAGGTTGAGTTCGCGCAAACCCAAAACACTAAACACACCTTCTGAAATGCGGTTCGCGGCGTTGATGATTTCTTGCTCCGTCTCAGGCCAGCGATGCCGAAACTCCGACAACGTTTGCTCCTTCGAATCAAATGACGCAAAGAAGCGTGGCTCATTTCTCAGGCGCAGGTGTTCAACAAGATCGGTTAACGAGTTTAAATATGAAGCCTTAGGTGAATCAGGACCCAGCAGATTGAGCAACTTTTCGTCGCTTGGGAGACTGACTTGCTTGGACCAGCCGCTTCTTTCGGACAGTATGGCGACCTGTCGCGCGACACGCACACTGATCTCATCCATCTTCAGTCCCTTGAGCTTCTTTATTTTTGTTGAAACGGAACTCAAATTCTTTCCTCCGCCTCTTCCAAAGGACTGATTTCGATCACGTCGTACATTTCGGAAATGGCGCGCGCCGCTGCGCCGCCCGGTTCATAAAACATTTCGCTGGCCACTGCTTTTCTGGAATCTGACTGCCTGTTGGGATTCTCGAAGTTTTCCTCCACAGCCGAGATCAACTGATCGATGTTGATTACCGTGCTGGAGGCTTCTGCCATCAGTTGAACATAGATTGGCTCAATATCTGTTTTTTTTAGTAGGTCTGGCAGGTGCACACGGATGAGCGGACGATCGAGTAACAAATATTCAAAACCGACTGAGCTGTGATCGGTAATTAGCACATCGGCCGCAACCAGGTACGAGGAGGAATTGCTACCGGTGGCGAGAACGCCTCCGCTAGTTTGCAAGAGTGGCCACAGTCTTTGTCCCCAATCGACGCCGCCGGAGTGGAAGTCATCACCCTCCCGCGACCTATCGTGAAGTTTGACAATCACCGCGTATCCAGCCGCACCTAAGCGCCTGACAATTTCCTCACCCATAACAGCAAGCGATGAATATTTCGACCAGGTTGGAGCATACAACACGGTTCTTCGAGATGGATCAATACCCAGCGAAGTTAACACCTGATTTCGTTCAAGCGAACCATCGACAAGACAATCTAGTTTGGGCATTCCAATTAAACGAATGGCCGGGCTATCTTCATCGATCGCTCCTGTGTTGATAAAGTTTTGCAGCCGCCGTTTATTGATAAAGAAAAGACGGTTCCAACCGCGCATCGAGTCTGAAGGTGAATCGTAGACCGTTCGGTACTTACCTGCGACGCCATGAAAGGTTTGCACACGACGAGTGCCGCGCGGCAGCCTGGCCCAAAGAAAATCAGCGGTCAGATATGCGTCGAAATGCATGAAAGCAGCAGTTGCCGGTCGCACTAATTGATAGGGTGGGCGAGCATCCGAGTAGATCTCGTCAAGCAAGTGCGGACTCTCGCTGGCGGTAAAAAAGATCTTGAGGCGCGGATCTTTTTGCAGCCCCTCCACAATGGGCGCGACCGTCGCATAATTCATTGCTGTCCTTCCATCGACCAGTATCTGTCGTTTCTCAGCGGCACGACCTCGTTGCCACCGCTCATCCAAACCACGCAGCCACCCTATTGAGTTTCGGGAAATCATAAGCAACAGGAATCGGCGATACCACTGATCTTCGGCAAGACTTCTTCTTCGGCCTTTCGATAATCTTCAGGAAAATCTATTTCGATCCATGGATAATCATCAGTGCTGATTGCATGTAACGGAAAGTGAGTAGCAAATTCGCGGAACGCGCGGGGCGCCCATTCCCGTTCCAGGCCCCGCGAAATCAACAAGTCAATTTCATCGACCAGACGCCTCGCGCCAGTCCGGCTAAACTTCACTATTCCCACATTTTCGCCATCCGCCTCCGCCGGATCCAAATCTTTCCGAATGTCGACCACCAAGCCTTCACTGACTTTGACTTTCATCTCTTCCTCACCGAGATGATTGCTCTTCTGGCCTACGAAATCAACTAGAAGAGCGTCTTGAAACGGCGATGATATTAGCTTGGTCAACAATTGAGGATGAAAGAGAACATCACAGTTGAGTACGACAAAGCCGTCAACTAAATGCTCTCTCGCAAGCCACAGAGAGTAAAGGCTACTCGTTTCTTCAAATCGCGAATTAATAACGAATGACATAGTCGGATGGCAAAGCCGCCGTATTCGTTCAGCTTCAAAACCAAGAACGATCACGATCTCATTTATCTGCGAATCAAGGAGTGCTGATACCTGTCGGTCCAGAAGCGTTCGGCCACCCACTTCAAACAGACACTTAGGCTTGAGATCCACACCATTAAGACGAGTCCCTTTGCCGGCGGCGAGTATGATCGCTTTCATGTCAGACTTGTGTGAACCTGGTAGTAGTGAACTTTTCGGTTAATTGTCTTGAAGAGTAACAAAACTTCTCCGCGGGGGGATTGGCTGCCGCCGGTCCTTCCATCGTTCTTTGAGAATGCCTGCAAAGAACCAAATGCCCAACTCGTGCTCGAAAGCGGTTACGGAATCAGCGCGGACAAACGCCAGGATCATGGAGAAGAACGATTGCAGGTACGTGCGGAGCATATAGCGCGGTATGCCGGCAACATGAGGCACAGTCGAAAAATCTAATGCCGTGCTCTCAGGCGACTCCATATCCAGTCCTTTAGTCCGATAGAGGATAGCCCGGCTGATACCGTGCCAGTAAAACCAGCTTCGGAAATATTTCTTCGTAAGGCGATCGCTCGGTATGACGTGATGCACCACGAGATTCGGTGAATAGAACCCTTTCACATTAGCCGCACGCGCCCGCTGGCACCACTCTCTTACTTCCTGGCCCAGCAAAGTGCCTGCTTTACGTCCGATACTGTTATCCCACAAACCCGCGCGCTGAAATGCTTCGCGTCGAAAGATCATATTCACTCCAAGAGGAACATAATCGCCGAGGGGAATTGGTTCAGGACCATAGTCTAGTAACGCAATTACGGCCCAGTGAATGCTTCGTCCCTCGGGTAGCCATGCGGGACGCTCTCCTCCCCAGATTGGAAGAGCCTTACCGCCAAGATAATCACATCCGAAACGTTCCAGCGCGTCCCTGCCATTCGTAAGCCAGTCGGGCTCAAGTCGCACATCGTCATCAGTGATGGCAATTATTTCGCCCTGTGACGCTTGGATTCCCGTGTTTAGCGCCGCCGAACGACCCTGTTGAGACTCGTGAAAATAGCGAAGGGCAACCGGAAAAGCTTCGGCCGCTTTGAGCACAACCTCCCGTGTATTGTCTGAAGAATTGTTATCAACAATTACAACCTCCCACGGTTCGGGTACCTGAACCGCGCTCAGAGACTTGAGCGTCTTGATTAACTCATCGGCGCGATTGTATGTAGCGATAACAACAGAAAACTTCATGACAACTCCGATGCAAACTTTAGCACATGCCAGTGGCGAAGATGACTCGCTCGCTCTTGCCTGCGGTCCCGGAGAAGAGCGATCGCTTGTCCACGATTTAGCGCCCGGGCGTGCTTCCTTGAAGCGACGGGCGACCTCAGAGACTTAAATATATAAAAGCAGATGTACTTATGCGTTCCAAAAACCAGACGGTTGTCTGAATTCAAGACAGTCTGGCTTTAGTAATCCCTCAACTTCTCTAGAGAAATGATACTCCCTGAGAGCGATATCTCGCGGTGTGATTCTTGCAGTGCGGTTCTGCAAATTACCAACTAATGAAAACCTCCAGGTCACTCCTTCTTCGGGGGTGGACCAAAAAGGGGTTGGATTTGTGCGATCTATATTGAATAACAAAGATCAAGAGAGTTGGTCAGTCTCCCTGTCAGATTCGCTCTCTTTCAACTGGTGAACCTTTAGAGCTGTTCACGAGACAAGAGTTTCTAATTAAGTCTTCACTCATACGATTTATGCCAGGTCCCAGGCTACTCATCTCGCTGATTCTTGCTCTCATGCTCCTGCCAGTGGTTAACACTCACGCCCAGGAGCGTCTCTGTGATACGGCTTTTGAAGATTGCCGCACTCCTTTGTGGCAACTGATTGACGCAGAGACCCAGGGAATCGATGTCGGATTCTGGTTTATGCAGGACTCCTCCTACGCCACCAAATTGATCAATCGATTCAAGGCCGGAGTTCCTGTTCGTGTACTTGTTGATCCGCGAGCAAATCCGACTTATGCCGGGAATGAAGCCGTGCTAAATCAGTTGCGAGACGCCGGCATACCTATGCGTTACAAACTGACCAACGGCATCCTGCATTGGAAAATGATGTTGTTTGTCGGTCAGAACAAACTTGAATTTAGTGGCGCGAATTATTCCGGCAACTTTTTTGTCCCCGACAGTCCGTACGTCAATTACTTCGATGAAGCCATTTACTTCACTGACGATCCATCGCTGATCCAGAGTTTTAAAACGAAATATGACGATGTCTGGACGAATACCGCTGATTATGGGAACTACGCAAACATCACCGGGCCTTTGACGCGCAGGTATCCAACCTTCCCAATTAACCCTGAGTTGAATTTTCCACCTACAGCAGATTTCAGTCAGGATTTTCTGACGCGTACCCAACAACGCTTGAATGCCGAGACTCAGAAGATCGATGTCATCATGTATCGAATCACCAACCAGGGATACGCCGATACGACAATTGCGGCAGTAAATCGCGGAATTCCTGTTCGCCTGATTCACGAGCCTGACGAATATCGCAACCTGGCCAGGCAATGGGACGCGTGGAATATGGACCGCATGTACATGGGCGGCGTGCAAATAAAAATGCGGAAGCACCTGGGCCTGAACCATCAGAAGTCAGTTCTTTTGTACGGTCAGGGCATGACGATCTTCGGATCGTCAAACTGGACCGGACCTTCGTCAAACTTTCAGCAGGAGCATAACTACTTCACCACCAAACCATGGTTCTTCCAGTGGTTCGTAAACCAGTTTGAGCGTAAGTGGACTTCAACGACGGAGAACGAACCTTTCGTTCCACTTCCGCCAACTCAGCCGACTTATGTTTTTCCCGCGAATTCCGCTATTGCTCAAGCGACAACGCTGACCTTGAATTGGGAAGGGGGTCCATGGGCTCACAAATACGATATTTATTTCGGCACGTCGCCCAATCCTCCTCTATATGTGGCGAATGTGAGTACTTTCCAGAGTGGCGCACAGGCGGGGCAGCCACTACTTGACACCGGCTCCGTGGACGATGGCGTGATGGAGTCGTACACCATTCCTATGACACTCCAGCAGGGTACTACCTACTACTGGCGCATCGTTGGGAAAACAATGGCGAATCAAACCGCAACCGGTCCCACCTGGAGTTTCGTGACGACAGGTTCAGTCGCTCCTCCAGCGGCTCCATCAGGCTTGACTGCGACTGCTATTTCGCCCACTCGGATTGATCTGAGTTGGAATGATGTTGGCGGAGAGACCGGATTTCGAGTTGAAAGAAGTCCAAACGGATCGAGCGGCTGGGCCGAGATCGCAAGTTTGGGCGCTAATCAAATTACCTACTCGGATACGTCAGTGACTGCGCAGCAAACCTATTTCTACCGGGTACGCGCGCTGAACACGGGTGGCTTTTCACCCTACAGTAATGTTGCGAGTGCGACTACTCCTTCACCGCCGCCGCCCTCGGCCGGGGACATAGTCCTCTGGGCTGCTGAGGCACCCCAAAGAGTTGGCAACTGGTCGGTGGTAGCAGATGCAACTGCCGCTGGCGGGCCGGAGCACCGAAGCGCCCGAATGCATCGGCCAATCCGTCAGACTATTTCCAAATGACGTTCGATGCTCAAGCGGGAGTCAATTACCGTTTGTGGTTGAGGAGCAAAGCCCAGAACGACTTCTGGGGTAACGATTCCGTTTTTATTCAGTTCTCAGACAGCATCGACAGCGGGGGAACCGCAGTTTTTCGCATCGGCACCACCTCCGCTGCAGAAATGAATCTGGAGGACTGTTCAGGATGTGGAATTCAGGGCTGGGGCTGGCAGGACAATGGTTGGGGTGTGGGGGTGCTCGGACCTCTCATCCGATTCCAGACGAGTGGGACACATACATTGCGCATTCAGGTGAGAGAGGATGGTCTATCAATCGATCAAATCGTACTCTCACCCCAGACGTACTTAAGCACGGCGCCCGGATCGTTGAAAAACGACAATACGGTTCTCGCTAAATCGAGCGGCGGTGGCACCACTTCTCCGGCGCCCACTGTGAGTGCAATTTCGCCGACGTCCGGGCCAACTGCCGGGGGAACGTCGATCACCGTCACGGGAACGGGCTTCCAATCAGGAGCAACTGTTTCTCTCGGTGGGGCTGCAGCTACCAATGTTGCGTTCGTGAACAGCGGCACAATTACAGCAACTACTTCAACTCACGGCGCCGCCACGGTGAACGTTGTTGTTTCAAATACTGATGGACAGAGTGGCACGCTCGTAAACGGTTATACCTACAAAGCTCCACCGGCAATCACCGGTATGACGCCCAACACAGGATCAACCAGCGGAGGCACTTCGATCACGATCTCCGGCAGTGGCTTTTCATTGGGCGCGACTGTCTCTCTCGGCGGCACACTTGCCACCAATGTTGTCGTGGTGAACAGCGGTTCAATCACCGCAACCACTGCTCCGCGCAGCGCGGGAGTCGGGAGTCGTCGATGTAGTTGTGACCAATTCTGACGGCCAAAGCGGTACTCTGGTTCAAGGTTTCAGCTATGCCAATCCGCAAGCGTCCGTGCCGGCATTCGATCATGTTTTTATCGTTGTGCAAGAGAACCAAAGCTTTGCGAACGCGACGGGCGGCATGCCTTACGTAAACAAGATCGCCAGTCGCTATGGCCTGGCAGTTAACTATTTTGCCAACACTCACCCATCGATCGGAAATTACTTCTGGCTTACGACCGGCCAAGTAATCACTAACGACAGCAATTTCGCCGGCACAGTGACGGCCGACAATATTGTTCGCCAACTCAATCTCGTCGGAAAAAGCTGGAGGTCTTACGCCGAGAATCTACCGTCGATCGGCTACACCGGAGGCGATCAGTACCCGTACGTCAAACGACACAATCCATTTGCGTATCTTTCTGATGTTCTGAACAATCCGGTCCAGGCAAATAACCTGGTACCGTTTTCACAGTTCTCCATTGACCTGGCGAACGGTCAACTACCAAACTATTCGTTCATAATTCCCAATCAGTACAACAACTCGCACGATTGTCCACCTGGCACTCCCAATTGCACCAATGCCGACAAGTTGACCACGGCTGATCAGTGGCTTAAAGACAACCTGGATCCGTTAATTGCGAACCCGGCTTTTAGACAAAATGGCTTGTTGATAATCACGTTCGATGAATCGGTCGATACAGATACGCAGAATGGGGGCGGACATGTGGTAACGCTGGTTATCAGCCCCAAGGCAAAGCAAGCTTTCCAATCAAGCACCTTCTATCAACATCAAAGTCTTCTCCGAACGGTTGGCGAAGCACTCGGTGTGGGCACGTATCCTGGAGCTGCTTCGACGGCGCCAAACATGGCCGATTTCTTTACCACAACTCCCAACACGTCGCCAATAATCAGTGGTCTCTCGCCAACGTCTGGTCCTGCAGAGGGTGGGACCACGGTCACGATCTCCGGAACCGGGTTCGCATCTGGCGCCACTGTTACTTTCGGTGGCGCAGTGGCATCATCCGTTAATGTGGTTGGAAGCACTTCCATTACGGCTGTCACACCGGCACACGCTAGTGGCTCGGTCAACGTAGTGGTGACAAATCCCGGTGGGCAGAGTGGCACGAGCGTAAACGGTTACACCTACGCGTCAACTCAAGCGCCCACCATCACGAGTGTCACTCCAAGCTCAGGGCCGACGACTGGTGGAACTCAGATCACCATCTCCGGCACTGGCTTCGCGGCAGGCGCATCAGTGACCCTCGGAGGAACCTCGGCTGGTAACGTGACAGTGAGCAACAGCACCACGATCACAGCTATCACACCCGCTCACGCCGCCGGAGGTGTTGACGTAGTGGTGACCAATCCAAACGGACAGAGTGGCGGCAAGTTGAACGCCTATACCTACACGGCGCCGTCTGGCGAAACGGTGTTGCTGGCTGATGATTTCAACGATGCTTCGCTGAACACTTCCAAGTGGCTAGCCAATAATCTGTTTAGCGGTTTTACCGATTCGAGCGTACCTCTCAGCGAGACTCAAACGATCGCAATAGGGCCGCTCAAACAGAACGTGGATGGCTCGCACTACAACGGAATTCGGTCGATAACTTCTTACGATTTCAGCGGCGCATATTCATATGTGCAGATCGTGCAGGCGCCAAATGCGCTTACGGCCGCCGACGCGTTCTATACGATCGGACTGAACGTCGACAATTGTTACCGGATGTACGTCGAGGCTGGAAACTTGATCGTGCAGAAGAAGATCGGCGGTGCGAAAACCACATTGCTGACCGTGACCTTTAGTTCCATGAATCACGCGTTCTGGCGCATCAGGCACGACGCGATTTCAGGACAAGTCGTCTTTGAGACCGCGCCTGCAAATGCCGGAACGCCTGGCGCGTGGAGCCAGCTTTACGCTGAACCCTGGAATACCTCTGCAGTGCCGCTGAGCACTGTGCAGTTTGAGTTGAAGGCCGGAACCTGGCGCATTGAAGGCAACAATCCCGGCACAGTCATCTTCGATAACTTCAAAGCTGCCAAGCCATAGCTATCGCACTTCAATATTCGCGATCATTGGGTTGTGATCGGAAGGCCTCACGCCCTTATCGTCCAGTGTACCCAGCGTGATCACAACGTTCGTATTGCTCAGATCTCGAACGTCGGGAATCTGTGTACTCTGGATGACCGCGTTACTTGCGCCTTTCGACAGCCATACATAGTCGATTCGGCCTCGTCGGGTGCGAGTGTGCAAGTAGAGCCAGATGCAAAGCTCTGAAGTTCGGTGACCTGTTGATAGCGATAGGTGGACGAATAGGCATCAAGGTGAGTGGCGAAGAAATTGACGTTCTTCCCACCGACATTCACTGTCACCTGTCCAACGGAGCGTTCATAACTTAAATAGCGCGAGCTGGTACTTACAAAACCATACTTCGAGAGAATCAGATTCCCCTCGGGATAGCCTGCATACTTTGCAACGAAGTGCGAAAACCAGGTTCTCCCTGTCTTTTGATTTACGAGGCTCACCAGCGTGTTGATGTCAGCTGGTGGCATTTCACACAGAGCCACAAGATCTGGATTGAAAGTAGCAATCCAGGTGGCGACACGATTGTAGTTGGTGATTGCATCTGTGCCCTCGCCAAAGCTAATGTTCCAGCTCAACACACGTAGTTGTGTTGTCGTTGGTACCGGGGCCGGCGAGCTGACGTTGATTTGAACATTCGCGGTCGTCATCGCGCCGCCGTTGTCAGTAACGGTCAGATAGGCCAGGTATGAACCGGCGGCATATGTATGCGTCGGGAAGGGAAGTGTCGACGTCGTGTTATCGCCAAAATTCCAGTAGTAAGAAGCGATGTACCCATCGGGATCACTTGCCGCTGACGAAAATGTAACGAAGAGGGGACTGACTCCAGACGTCGGCGATGCCGAGATGCTCAGCTGGGGTGGCTGATTGGCTGGTGGATTTATTTCCGTACTGGTAAGGATTGTATTGTCATTTTTTAACAACCCTGGTGCGTTTAGTAGATATTTGAGCGGAGATAGCACAATCTGATCGATGTTGAAGCCATCCTCACGTGTTTGCACGCGAAGCGTTTGTGTTCCCGTGGTTTGGAAATAAACCAACGGGCCTAAAACGCCTACGCCCCAGCCGTCGTCTTGCCAACCCCAGCCCTGAAGCCCACAGCCTGAGCAGTCCTCGAGGTTAACTCCCAAGGCGCTGGTTGTTCCGGTGCGATACATAGCCGTGCCGAGCGCATTCTGACTCCCGGAAAACTGGACGAAGACAGAGTCATTACCCCAGTAATCACCATCGCCTCGGCCACGAACCCATAACCTATAAGCCGTCGCAGCCTGGGCGTTGAAAGTGACGTCGAAGTAATTAACGGGATTTGCGAGAGCAGTTGTTAGTTTTCCGGCTCCAAAATCGGGATTATGCAGCGCCACCTGGCCGGCAGCCGTGCTGTTCGCCTCTCTCACCCAGGAACCATGCACGCCACTTACTGGTACATTTGACGCCCACATAACTATTTCGGAAGCACCCGACGGCGAGGGTGTCGGCGTTGGTGTAGGGGTCGGAGTTGGGGTTGGCGTTGGAGTTGGAGATGGTGCTCCACTGGTTCCCCCTTGACTCGTCAGGATGACAACGTCATTTTTCAACGCTCCCGGAGACGCGAAAAGATAAGTGCTCGGCGACAAGACGATTTGATCGATTGACAAACCATCCTCACGCTCCTGAATTCTAATTGTTTGTGTCCCAGTTGATTGAAAGTAGATCGCCGGCCCCAGGTTGCCCCACCCATTGTCTTGCCAACCCCAATTTTGAATTCCGCAGCCAAGGCAATCCTCAAGGTTGAACTCCGTACTTGATGTAGTACCAATCCGGTAGATTGGCGTACCGGTGCTGGTGACGCTTCCCGAAAACTGTATGTGAACAGAGTCGTTGTATGGTGAGTCGCCCTGAGCTTTGCCACGCATCCACAGGTGATATGCCTGCCCGGCATTAGCAAAGAAAGACATTTCTACATAACTGCTCGGAGAAGCCGCTGCGGTAACAACTTTCGGTAATCCTGCATTAGAATTCGCTAATCTGAAGCTACCCGCAGCAGTTGAATCCGAGACCGTAGTCCAGTTGCCGACTTTCACCGGCGCCTGGGACGCGTACAGGACAATGTTCTGAGCCGACGCAGATTGAATGAAACCAAGAAAGATGAAGACGAAGATCAGCGCACAAAAAAAGCGTAGGGGTCGCAGTAACAATTTATAGTTCTCCCTTCTGAACTAATAATGAAGACATTGGAACTGTCGGGCGGGGGCGCTGCAGTTTGAAATGCGAAGACGGCAAGATGAGACAAGACGTCGGGGCGGAAACTCCAAGCAGTCGAACAGGCACCATCAACACTCACAGTTTTAAAAATAGACCGCCGATCAAAACATGCAAGCCTGTATCCGTGACTCACGCAGAGCGTAGAGCAGACCAGACCAGTGTCCGAACGGAGTCCAAGTCGATCGGTAGACCAATATGGCCCGCCGCCGTCGACCTAGATTTTAATGTTTTCGATCTCGATGACCTGAGATCTGGAAAGATTAGAACGGATAGAGCGCTGTTCTAACCGGATCGTTGCGGTGCCAAGCGCACAAACATCATCGATAAGTTTGCCCTCGTATCTGAAGCTCACCTCAACTGGGCGAACACCCTACCATGACCTGAAGAATGTGTCAAAAATCTAACGAGTTTTGCGCGAAAACAACTGTTTCGCAAATCGATTGCAACAATTTTAGATCAACTCTACGGGCTAAGGGCTACCGTCACGCTGTTACTACCCAAGCCGCGTAACGCAATACTTACCGAGAGATTTCCCCGCACGGCCGGATCCTCCGGCAACCTCACGATCACATCCGTTAACCAAGAATACCCCGGAACCTTACCGACATACTCCACCGGTAGGTCATAGATGACGCCGAAAGAACTTACTGCCCTTGCGGTAACTACAGAAATACTCTCGCCTGATAACAGATCGAGGTTTGTGCAAAAAAGCGTGATACGCGTCCGTTTGTCGGTGCCGAAATTAAGCGGAGATGTGATCGAAAACGGATCTCGCGTGAAAAGCGCCGAATGCAACGCGAGGGCTCGATCAGTGGAAGGGTCAATAAGAAGCACGGGAGGCGGTGTTGGCGTTGGACTCGGAGCAGGAGTTGGCGTTGGGGTCGGCGTAGGAGTTGGTGTATCGACGTTGAGATCAAAATCCGCGAGGACAAAATTATGATCAGACGGTCGTACGCCTTTGTCGTCGAGCGTTCCAAGTGTGATTACCACATTCGTATTATTTAGATCTCGACTGTCTGGAATCTTCGCGCCCTTCACAATCAGCGCGGAACTTTGCCGCGAACAAAAAACGTAATCTATGCGTCCGCGTCGCGTTCTCGTCTGCGTGCCTACGGGATTATCCGGGTATGCGAGGGCTGTTCCCAAGTTCATGCTTTCGGTCCACGCATCGCCGTAGCTATCTGACATCGCGAGGGTCTCGGCAGTATCAGGACCTCCGTTGAAGTCCCCGACAATCATTCGAGGCTCCGAAAATCCTGAGGCAAAGGCTTTGAGTTCTGCGACTTCTGTCACGCGATTTGAAGATGATTGATCGTCGAGATGTGTCGCGAAGAAGTTTGTGTCTCTTCCACCGATGTTGATGGTCACCTGAGCAACCGAACGATTTGCACTCAGCAATCGCGAATTCACTCCGGCGAAAGCGCGCCATGAAAGAATAAGGTTCCCCTCGTCAGTACCCGAATACTTCGGAACGAAGTGAGCAAACCAGGCGCGGCCCGTCTTCTGGGTCAAGAGATTCACTAGAACCGGAACACTGTCAGCTGGCACCTCACAAAGACCCACGAGATCCGGATTGACTGCCGCGACCCACGATGCAGTTCGATCATAATTCGTGATTGCATCGGTTCCTTCGCCAAACTGAATGTTCCAACTCATTACTCTTAGTGGAACGACAGAAACTATCGGAGCTGCAGCCTTACCTGCAGGAACAGGAAATAAAGCATGAAGAACAAAGAACAGAAAGATCGCGCACACACAGATCAATGCCTTACTAATCAACCTACATTCTCCTCTTATGGTATTGGCCGGGTACTGCTGCTTGGAAAGGATCGTCAAAGAACGAACGAACTAATCGTTCATGTCATTACGACTTTGGAAGCGCGGGGAACACTTCGCTGGCAAGACGGAGTAAAAACTAGCCGCTGCATGGAATGCTGTCAAGATCTTTTTTGAGCGAGGCTGTAATATAGATGCAACCATTGATGGCAAACGATCTTCCACGTGTACCTCATGCATTCTTGTCGCGCTCGCCGCGCCATTGTTGTAGCGATATTGTGGTCTGCAAGTAACTTGATTGCACGATCAGCCAAGGCTCGATAATCGCCAACGCGTACTACGAAACCTGTTTCGCCGTTGGTGACGATGTCCGGAATCCCTCCAGCATCGGTTGTTACGACGGGCAGCCCGCAGGCGAATGCTTCCAGAATTGAAAGAGGTTGATTATCGACCTTGGAAGCGTTGAGATACACGTCAGACGTTGAGTACTGCTGGTAAATATCTTCGTGCTCAACACGTCCGGTAAACGAGATATGCTTTAAGTTCAACTCCCTTTTCAGATCCTCAAGGGCTTGTCGCTGGCTTCCATCGCCTATGACGGTCAGAATCGCGTCCGGCACCTGTTGCTGAATGAGAGCGAACGCGCGAAGCACGCAATCGACGCCGTAGTGAGCTTCAAGATTGCGGTTGGAAAGGAATACTGGCCGCAGTTGATCGCGCTCGCGAAAACTAAACTTATTCAAGTCGATGATATTGAAGATTGCACGCGCATCTACGCCAAAAGTCGAAAAGACTCTGACCAGAAATTCCGAAGGAACTACTATCGCATCAGCCAGATTCAATATGGGAATCGTAGTACGTCGCCAAAGCCTCAAATGGTCTTCAGCTTCTCCGCTGTGGTAGTTGAGGACAATTTTTTTTCCGTATAGTTTGCTTACTAAGATTGCCGGGGTTGGCGCAATTAGGAAGGATAGGTAGGAAGCTGAGAATATATGAATGACATCATATTTCCTCACCTGTCGTAGCAGGTTCAAGCAATAAAAAATCGAGGTCGTAAGCGTGCGAACATATTTAATTGATTGAAGCGTTCTCAGTTTTCCGGGAAGGCGAGGGTTGATGGGCAGGAAGGAGACTTGAAGTGAAGGCTCCTGCTGTAAGTGTCGAACCAGGCGCTCAGCCTGAACTGCCTGGCCCCCGAGAATGTCCAGTGAGGCAGCGACAATCAAAACTCGCACGGGTTCGGCTTCAGGCTTGTGGGTCTCAGTTCCGTCGC
>WNFV01007007.1_pt1 | contig 23845 bp, 26 predicted proteins | sample 5400101 | NCBI WGS metagenome assembly WNFV01 (sample SAMN13153361, study PRJNA577476) | soil metagenome | isolation source: 115 cm soil or saprolite under grassland replicate 1 | place: USA:California | collected 2016-06-15 | reverse complement strand
GGACGCTCGAGCACAAGTTCTACTTCGACGAGCTCTACGACGCGCTCTTCTATACGCCGTCGGTGTGGATCGCGCAGGCGTTCCGCCGCGGCATCGAGGAGCCGTTGATCGCCGAGACCGGGCGCGACCTCGGCGACGATACGCGCGAGCTCGGCGGACTGGTCGCGCGCGCGCAGACCGGGCTTCTCCGCACGTACGCACTCGCGATCGCCTCCAGCGTCGCGGTCCTGGCCATCGTCTTCGTGGCAGTGAAATGACCACGCTGCTGATCGTTCTGCCGATCGCGGCCGCGCTGGTGGTCTGGCTCCTCCCGCTGAACCAGATCTCCGCAGGCTCGCTCGCGCTACTGGCCGCGCTCGTCGAGATCGGGATCTGGATCCAGATGCTCGTCCGCTTCGACTTCGACGGCAGCGGTCCGCAGTTCTCGGACCGGTGGAGCTGGTTCAGCGACCTCGGCGTCTCGTACCACGTCGGGGTCTACGCCTTCTCGGTCTGGCTGATCGGCCTCACGGCGGTCGTCATGGCAGCGGCAATCGCGTACGCGTTCTGGACCGGGCGCGAGCGCGCACGCGCATACATGGGGCTGATGCTGTTCCTCACCGGTGCGATCGTCGGCGTGTTCGCGGCGCAGGATCTGCTCCTCTTCTACGCGTTCTTCGAGGCGATGCTGATCCCGCTCTACGTGCTCGTCGGGGTGTGGGGCGGGCCCGGGCGAATGGGTGCGACGCTCAAGTTCGTGATCTACACGATGGCGGGCTCGCTCCTGATGCTCGCCGCGGTGATCGTCTACGGACTGTCCGAGAACACCTTCGACCTCGTCGAGATCGGCACGAGCTCGAGCAACTGGATCTTCCTCGGCTTCGTCGCAGCGTTTGCGATCAAGGCGCCGCTGTTCCCGCTGCACGGCTGGCTTCCGGATGCGTACCGCGAGTCGTCCCCGGAGGTGGCGGCCGTGCTCTCGGGCGTCGTGTCGAAGGCCGCTGCGTACGGCTTCCTCCGGATCGCGGTCGCGAAGTTCCCGGAGCCCGCGCACGACTTCCGCGTGCCGATCCTCGCACTCGCGGCAGTGGGGCTCGTCTACGGATCGCTGCTCGCCTTCCGCGCACCCGATGTGCGCGGCGTGATCGCGTACTCGTCCCTCGCTCAGATGGGGCTGATCACGATGGGCGTGTTCGCCGTCAACGACCTCGGGCTGGACGGATCGGTGCTGCAGATGGTCAACCACGGGCTCGTCTCGAGCACCCTGTTCCTCCTCGCCGGGATGATCGAGCGGCGAACGCTCACAGGGGAGCTCGGACGGCTCGGCGGAATGGCGCGGGGCCGTCCGGCACTGGCAACGGTGCTGATGACGACGGGGATCATCGCGCTCGCCGTGCCACTCTCGTCCGCGTTTGCGGGCGAGTTCCTGATCCTGGCGGGAGTCTTCCGCAGAGGCTGGGGCTGGGCGGTCGTCGGAGCGATCGCGATCGTGCTCGCCGCGATGTACATGCTGCGACTGATCTCGGCCGTCCTGCACCGGGACGTCGGGCCCGCCGTCTCTGACTCCGCGCTCGACCTCCGTCCCGCCGAGCTCGGCATCACGGTGCCGCTCGTCGCGTGCCTGCTGGCGCTCTCGGTCTGGCCGGCGGCGATCACGCAACACTCCTTCCGGGGCGACCGCGCACAGGCAGACGTGGCTGCGGAGTTCAGGTGATCCACCGGCCGGCCATCGACTGGTTCGCGCTCGCGCCGGTCAACGCACTGCTCCTGGCGTCGGCGCTCGCTCTCCTCTGCGCGGTCCTCGTACCACGCGCGAGGAGAAAGCCGGTCGTGGCCGTGCTCTGCGCGGCGGGCTACGCCGTGGCACTGGGCTTCGCGATCGCCCTGTACGTCCGCTCCGCGAACGGTCACGGAATCGTGGCCGACGCAATCCGGCGGGACCGGCTCGCCGAGCTCGCGGGCATGATCGTGGCCGGTTCGGGCCTGCTCGCAACGGCGATCTCGTACAGCGGCCGCTCGCGAGAAGAGCACGTCGGCGAGTACTACTCGCTGCTCGCCGCGGCAGGCGCGGGCATGGCCTTCTTCGTCGCCGCCAACAACCTGATGACGCTCTTCCTGGCGCTGGAGTGGTTCTCGCTCTGCCTCTACATCCTCTGCGCCATCGATCGCGACCGGCTCGGCGGGCTCGAGGCTGCGCTCAAGTACCTCGTCATCGGTGGGTTCGGCTCAGCGGTTCTGCTGTTCGGTTCCGCGCTCGTTTACGGCGCTACCGGTGAACTCGACTTGGCGGGCATCGCCGCAGCGGGACGCGAGCACGATGCGCTCCTTCTCTTCGGCCTCGCGATGATCATCGCCGGTCTCGCCTTCAAGGCATCCGCCGCTCCGTTCCACATGTGGACGCCGGACGTCTACGAAGGGGCGCCGACGCCGGTGACCGCGTTCATGGCCGCGGCGACGAAGACCGTCGCGCTCGTCGTCACGCTTCGGGTGCTGGTCACGGCATTCCCCGAGAACGAGAACCTCTGGACGGTCGCGGTCGCCGTGATCGCCGTCTGCTCGCTCGCGATCGGCAACCTCGCCGCTCTCGTCCAGAAGACCGTGAAACGGATGCTGGCGTACTCCTCGATCTCGCACGCCGGCTTCATGCTGATCGCGGTCGCGGCGAACTCGGCACTCGGCGCCCGAGCGCTCCTGTACTACCTCGTCCCGTATGCCGCGATGTCGCTGGGATCCTTCGCCGTCGTCGCCGCGCGCGAGCGCGAGCTCGGCGTGCCGGTGACGTTCGAGAACCTGGCCGGCTTCGGCTGGGAACGGCCGCTGCTGGGGATCTCGATGTGGGCCTTCATGCTCGGCTTCGCCGGCTTCCCGCTCACGGGGGGCTTCGTCGGCAAGTTCTACGCCTTCGCCGCCGCGTACCGGCACGGCTGGACCTGGCTCGTGATCGTCGGCGTCGTCGCGACGCTCGTGAGCCTCTATTACTACCTCGGGATCGTGCGCGCGATGTTCATGCGGCGGACGGAAGACCTCCAGCTCGCGCCGATCGGCGGCTCACCGCCTCGCGATGCGCTCCTGCAGACCGCGGTCTTCACGTGCCTCGTGGTCACGGTCGGCTCCTTCTTTGCCGTGCAGCCGCTGATCGACCTGGCGAAGAACGCCGCGGAGGGCCTCCCGTTCTAAGCTGACTCGATAACCGGCTCGCTCGGCTGCGTGCGCAACGGACGCGCCGCCCACGAAGGTAGCCACCAGTTCCAGCGTCCGAGCAGGCTCACGAGGGCGGGGACGAGCAGCCCGCGGATGACGGTCGCGTCGAAAATGATCCCGGCGGCGAGCCCGATGCCGAACTGCTTCACGTCAACGCCGGGGCTCGTCGACAGCACGAAGAAGGCCATGCAGAGCACGAGCGCAGCGCTCGTGACCAGCTTGCCGGTGCGTGCGAGCCCGAGCGAGACGGCCTGGCGCGTGTTGCCCGTCTCATCGTAGGCCTCGCGGATGCGCGAGATCATGAAGACCTCGTAGTCCATCGAGAGGCCGAAGAGGAACGCGAAGATCATCAGCGGGATCCAGCCGATGATCGAGCCCGTCGCGTGCACGCCCCAGATTGCGTGGGCACCGTGGCCCTGCTGGAAGATGAACACGATGATCCCGTACGCGGCGCCGAGCGACAGGAGGTTGAGGATCACCGCCTTCAACGGGAGAATGAGCGACCGGAACGCTCGAGCGAGCAGCACGTACGTCAACAGCACGACGAAGAGCAGAACGAGCGGAAAGCTGCCGTAGACGGCGCTGATGAAGTCGCGTTCCTCCGGCGCAACGCCGCCAAGACTCGCGCCCGGCGGCAGGGCGTCCTTCACGCGGTCGATCGTGCGGCGCGCCGCCTTGCTGGCGCCGTCGTCGGACGGAATCGCTTCGACGAGCGCATACCCGTCCGTTCGCCAGTCCTTCGGCGCAACTGCTCCGTCGACTCCCTCGACGGTTCGCAGCCGCTCGGCAACGGACTCCGCATCGCCCGGATGCGTCAGGACGACCAACGGCTTGATCGCGCCCGCCGAGATGCCGGCGTCCGACAACACATCCCGCCCGGTGATCGGATCGCCCTTCCCCGGGAGGTCCTTCACCTGCGCCTCGGCGGGGTTCATCTGCACACCAAACGCGAAGAGCACAGCGACGATCGCGGCTCCCGCCGCAGCAACGGCGACCGGGCGGCGGATGACGAACTCGCCCCAGCGCCGCCAGGCACCGGATTCGGCGTCGCTGACATGCGTGATCCGCTTCGGCATCACGCGAGCGCTGTTGATCCGGGGCCCCAGCAGAGAAAGCAACGCGGGCAGGAGCGTAAGCGCAGCAAGGACCGAGACCGCCGGGATGAGCATCCCGCCGATGCCCATCGAGCGGATGAACGGCATCGGAATCACGAGCAGGCTCAGGAGCCCGATCGCGACGGTAGATCCGGAGACGACCACCGAGTGCCCGGCATGACGCATCGTCTCGGCCAGCGCGGTCTCCGTGTCCTCCCCCGAAGCGAGCTCCTCACGGAAACGGAAGATCATCAGCAGCGCGTAGTCGATCGCAACGCCGAGACCGACCAGGGCGATCAGGAACTGGACGATGATCGAGACGTCCGTCACATAGGTCAACACCCAGACGAGTGTGAACGTGTTGAGGATCGAAGCGATCGCCACGATGATCGGCATCAGCACGGCGGGCAACGTCCCGAAGACGAAGAGAAGGATGACCAGCGCGCCCACACCGCCGATGAGCGCCTCCGTCAGGATTCCGGGTCCTTCGCTTCCCTGCGCCGACGCGTCTTGGATCGTGTCGCGTCCCGTCAGCCAGCTCTGAACGCCTGGCGGCGAGGCGTCGTGCATTGCTTCGCGGGCCTTTGCGACGTAGGCCGGGAACTCGAAGCCCTGGACCTCGCCGCCCGGGTAGATCTCGGCGAAAGTCGTATGGCGGTCCCGCGAGACGTACACGGAGCTTCCGGTCGAGAAGTACGAGCTCACGCGGGCCGTGGGAACCGGCTTGGCCGCTGCGGCGATCGCCTGCTGGATCCCCGGCTCCTTCGTGACGTCACCATCGGATTTGAAGACCGCAACGAGCGGCGGCTTCGCACCGCTGCCGAAGACGTCGAGCGTCTTCTGGTTCGTCTCCCACGCGGAGTAGCCCGGGATAGAGAACGACTGGAACCAGCGGTCGGCGACGCGCACGGCCGAGAAAGCGCCGAACGCCGTCAGCACGACCCAAACCGCAATGACGATTCCGCGCCGGCGATGGACGACGTGACCGAGTCGGGCGAGCACCACTGCCTTTTTACCTATCAGTCGGGGGCGGTCGGCTGGCGTCTCGTGGTGCGGTTACCCGCACCACGACTCTGGATGTCAGGTCGATTCGGGCAGCGCGCGGCCGGGGAGCAAGGCGCCGATCGAGATTGCGGCGTACAGCACAAGCGTGATCACGAGCGCGGACACCGCAAATGGGGGGACCCCCCCGACCACCGCCGGGCTGCGGAGAGCCGCGCTCACTACGAGGAGGAACACCGACACGCCGGCGGAGATCGGGCGCAGCAGGCTGCACCGCGCCTCGAGCGCGTCGCCGTAGCAATCGAGAGCCAGCATGAAGGCCGCAGGAATCGCGAGGAGCAGGAAGGCGAGCGCGAGGCCGTGGCCGCCGGCCAGATCCGAGAGCAGGGCCCCGAGAACGAGGATCGCCGGAAGCAGGCGCCGAGGCATCCCGCCTAGCTTCGCGCTGACCTCGGACGTTCCTTTACGCTGCCCGCCGCATGCTGGAATCGAGAGGAGATCGGTGGCAGAGGGATCGCTGACCTGGCTCGGGCATGCCGCCTTTCGCCTCGATTCGCCCGGCGGAAAGCGGATCTACGTCGATCCGTTCCTCGATAACCCGAAGTGCCCGGCAAGCGAGCGAGCACCGGAGCGCGTCGACATCATCGCGATCACGCACGGACACAGCGATCACGTGGGGAGCACCGTCGAGCTGACGGAGAAGTTCGGCCCGATTCCCGTCGTCGCGATGGTGGAACTGAAAGGTTGGTTGGAGAAGCAGGGCGCTCAGATGGACAACCTCCCCGGACCGAACAAGGGCGGAACCGTCGAGCACGATGGGATCAAGTTCACGCTGACGAACGCGTTCCATTCCAGTTCCGCCAACGACCTCACGTATCTCGGGGAGCCCGCGGGCATCGTCGTGGAGCTCGAGGACGGCGTGAAGGTGTACTTCGCCGGAGACACGTGCGTGTTCGGTGACATGCAGCTGATCCGGCGGATCCACTCGCCGGACGTGGCGGTGCTGCCGATCGGCGGCCACTTCACCATGGATCCGCGAGAGGCCGCGGTTGCGATCGAACTGCTCGGCGTGAAGCGCGTCGTGCCCTGCCACTACGGGACATTTCCAGTCTTGCGCGGGACACCGGGGGAGCTGAAGCAACTTGCAACAGGCGCTCGGATCGAGGCCGTTGAGCCGGGCGGGTCGATCAGCCTTTGAGAGAGCGCTGGTTCGGCGCCACCGGCCGACGCGTTCCCCAGATCGCTGTCGAGGGTGACCTCGACGTCAGCGGCGCTCTCATCCTCGACGACGTCTCGGACACGAAGAGGCTGCACGAGGCTCACGAGGCCGGACAGCCGATCGTCGTACGCGCAGGGACTGCGGAGGAGGTCAAGATCGCGCTCTCCCACCCCGAGGTCGCGATCGCCCTGGTGCCGCCCGAGCAGCGTCAGCTGCTCGAGCTCGACCTCCGCGAGTTGACGTATGGGCCGTGATCCGGTCCTCGCGACCTACTCGATCGTCGCTTGCGATCTCGAGGCCGCCCAGTGGGGAGTCGCGGTCCAGTCGAAGTTCCTCGCAGTCGGGTCGGTCGTGCCGTGGGCCGAGCCACACATCGGGGCGATCGCGACTCAGTCGTATGCGAATCCGCGCTACGGCCCGGAAGGGCTTGCGCTATTGCGCGAGGGACGGTCGGCCCAGGAGACCATTGAGGCTCTGACCTCTGTAGACCCCGACCGGGCGCTGCGGCAAGTCGGTGTCGTCGACGGCGAGGGCCGAGCCGCCACGTTCACGGGAGACGAATGCCACGACTGGGCCGGTGGTCGTACCGGCGACCGCTACGCAGCGCAGGGGAACATCCTGGTCTCGGAAGCAACCGTCGACGCATTGGCCGTCACGTTCGAGCAGAACACGCACCTCGAGCTCGCCGAGCGCCTGCTCGAATGCCTCGCCGCTGCTCAGGCCGCGGGTGGTGACCGGCGCGGCCAGCAGTCGGCCTCCTTGCTCGTCGTCGAGAAGGACGCGGGCTACGCCAAGCTCTCCGACACGGTCGTCGACCTTCGCGTCGACGACCACGAGCGGCCGGTTGCCGAGCTTCGCCGCGTATTCGGTCTCCACCAGGAGATCTTCGGCGTGACGCCGAGCGAGGACTGGCTCCAGGTCGACGACGAGCTCGCGGCCGAGTTGCGCGAGCGGCTCGCGAAGCTCGGCTACGACGGCGAGCTCGAGCGGGCGTTCTTCGACTGGGCCGGTACGGAGAACCTCGAGGAGCGTGTGAACGGAGTGGAGCAGATCGATCCGGTCGTACTCGGGGCACTCAGGAAGCAGTCCGCATGAGGACTGCGCGGATCGACGAGATCGAACCGATCGCGGTCGTCGGCGGCGAACTGCAGTGGCGGCCCGTCCGGCGCACGCTGGGAATCGAGGCCTTCGGCATCAACGCGTACACCGCCGACGCGGGCGAGCTGGTTGTGGAGGAGCATGACGAGACCGGAGCCGGAGCAGGGCACCACGAGGAGCTCTACGTCGTCGTGACGGGGCGGGCGAGCTTCAACGTGAACGGCGAGAGCTTCAATGCGCCGGTGGGCACGGGCTCGCGCTCTATCCCGGGAATCCTTCGCTCCTGCACGACCTTTCATCCGTCGCCCGGAAGGCGAATGCCCGCGGCGCGTGCCCGCAACGCGGGCACGGGGTCCGCCGCCGGCTGGGCGACGAGCAGAACGGCCCCGTAGCCGTCGCCGAGCAGCGCGTCCGCGAGGAGTTGCAGGCCCAGCGCGACGGCAAACGCCTTATGCGCGTGCTCGCCCCCGAACGGGACGAGCTCGTCCTCGGACGCGGCCCCCGCGATCACGTCGCCGTACGTGACGCGGCCCCACGACACGTCGCTGACGATCGGGCTGCCGTCGGAACTGGGGATCGCGATCGCGAGCGGGTTGGTCCCGGCGAGCTTCGGCCCGCCGTCCGGATGGCCAAGCCGTGGCGGCGACGTCGCGGTCAGCACCGCGAGCAGTCCACCGGTCGCGAGCCGCCGGGTCCAGTAGCCGAGCATCCCGGTCGGGAAGCAGTCGTGCGCGACGATCAACCGAGCCGCTTCCGGGGGATCCTCGAGCTGCCCGTCACAGATTGCGGCAAGCGTGAGGTAGCCGAGCGCCCCGCCACCTTCCCAGCGCTCGTAGCAGGCCTCCGCCACCACGCACTCGGGCCGCGCAGCAGGATCGATCTCGTCAAGCGTCTCGAGCCAGTCGACCCGGGCGAGCCCGTGCCCGCGCTTCCCTCGTCGCTCCGCATCGAGGAAATGCCCCGCAAGCGTTCGCGTATCGGCCTCGGAGAAGCCGAGCGCGCGGATCCGCTCCTCCACCTGCACCTCGGCGAGGATACTTGCGGCGTCAGCGACGGGAGGTGGTGGCCGTGGTCTCTGAGGCGAAGGTCGAAGGCGGCGTCCCCCAGGACGCGGGCTGGTTCGTGGTCAACGCTCGCGACGCGCGCTGGCTCTATAACGAGCTAGGCGGCTACTGCCCCTTCGAAGGACGAGGCGAGGCACGTTTTCCGCAGCTCGGAATCAACCTCAGCCTGCTCCCACCTGGCGAGCCGATGACGATGTACCACGGCGAGGCTGCAGAGGAGGCCTTCCTCGTCCTGAAAGGCGAGTGTCTCCTCATCGTCGAAGGGGAGGAGCGCCCGCTCCGAGCCTGGGACTTCTTCCACTGCCCGCCCTGGACCGAGCACGCGATCGTCGGCGCCGGCGACGGTCCGTCCGTCGTGCTCGCGGTCGGCGTGAGGGGCAAGGAGGGCCTGCGCTACCCGGCGAACGAGACCGCCGTGAAGCACGGCGCCGGTGTCCGGGAGGAGACGGAGTCCGGGGCCGAGGCCTACGCGGCCTTCTCGGAGCCGAAGGAAGGTCCGGCGCCCGAGCTCTAGCGTGAGACGAGCGTCAGCGGCTTGACGATCCCACCGCGCTCGAGCGCGAGGATCGCCTCAGCAATACCTCGCAGCTCCGCGGCGCTCTCGGCATCCGGCGCGGCCGAGACGAGCGGTTCGCCCGCGTCTCCGCACTCGCGCAGGAACGGATCGAGTGGAACGCAGCCGAGCAGCGGGATACCGAGCTCGCTCGCGAGACGCTCACCGCCGCCGGTGCCGAAAACCTCGCCGGTCATGTTCTCGACCACGCCCACCAGCCGCATCCCTGTCTTCTGCGCCATCACGCCCGCACGCGACGCGACCTCTTGCGCCGCCGGCTGAGGCGTCGTGACGACGAGGGTCTCTGCGCGCGGCAGGAGCTGACCGAGCGAGATCGCAACGTCGCCCGTGCCCGGCGGCATGTCGACCACGAGGATGTCCAGGTCGCCCCAGTGCACGTCGGAGAGGAACTGCTCTAGCGCGCGATGCAGCATCGGTCCGCGCCACATCACCGGCTGATTGTCGTCCAGGAAGAACCCGATCGACATGAGCTTGACCGCGACTTCGCTTGCGATGTCGCCATACGGACCTAAGCGCTTGACCGGCGGCACGATCATCTTGTCCACGAGGACCGGCTTCTGGTGGATGCCGAGGATGTGCGGAATCGAGTGGCCGTAGACGTCCGCGTCGAGGATTCCCACCTGCTTCCCCTGTTGGGAGAACGCGACGGCGAGATTCGCCGTCAGCGTCGACTTGCCGACGCCGCCCTTGCCGCTGCACACCGCGACTACGCGTGTCGAGGCATCGAGCGAGAGGCCTTTCGACCGCTCCTGGACGCCGCCGCGCAACTTCGTCGTTAGCGCCTGACGCTCCTCGGCCGTCATCACGTCGAAGCCGAGCGCAACGCGCTCGACGCCGGGCACGTCCTTCATCACGTTCACGACTTGCTCCTGGAACGAATCGCGCAACGGGCATCCCGCCACGGTCAGCGCAATCGTCACTCGCACGTCGCCGCCGTCGATCTCGATCTCTCGAACCATGTCGAGCTCGGTGACTGGGCGGCGGAGCTCGGGGTCGATCACGCCCTCGAGCGCGCGCATGATCTGGTCGCGGTCCGGCTCCATCCCTGCGCCGAGCGTAGCAGTATGCAGATTCGTGACCTGGGCCTCGATGGTCTGGCGGAACCTCCTGCGGCGGCCGGCGCGAACGGCGCTGACCGCGGCAGGCGTCGCGCTCGGCGTGGGGCTCATCGTCGCGCTGCTCTCGCTCTCCACCGGCGTGAAGAAGACGGCCGCGGAGCTGATTCACGTCGGTCGCGCCGACTTTGGGCTCTTCCAGGGTGACGTGTCCGACTTCAGCCGGTCACTGTTGCCCGAGAGCCTTGCCACGCGCGTTGCGGGCGTACCGGGCGTCGCGCGGACCGCGAAGCTGAAGCTCTTCGCGAGTGACGTCGAGGGGCAGGACGACTTCTTCGTGTTCGGGCTCGACCGGAACGAGTTCGTCTGGCGTCGACTCGTGCTGCTCGACGGACGCCGGCCTGCCGGAGACGAGGCGCTGATCGGCGACCGCACGTCCCGTCGGCTCGACCTCGAACCGGAGGACGAGCTCGAGGTCTCGCCCGGCAAGCGCTTCCGGATCGCCGGCGTCTACCACAGCGGCGACGTCTTCGAGGATTCGGGCGCAGTGCTGCCGCTGCGCGTCGTGGAGGAGCTTGCACAACGCCCCGGCGAGGTCACAACCGTCGCAGTTGCCGTCCGCCCAGGACTCAGAGCGCAAACCGTCGCGAGACGCGTCGAGGAGCGGTTCCCGGGGACGGTCGCCGTTTACGAGCCGGGCCAGGCGATCAGGGTCGACACGTCGAGCAGGCTGATCGTCGACACCGGCTGGATCATCTCGCTCCTCGCGCTGATCGTCGGCGGAATCGGGGTCACGAACACGATGGCGATGTCCGTCTTGGAGCGCGTGCATGAGATCGGAATCCTCCGTGCGGTGGGCTGGCGTGCTTGGCGGATCGCGGTGCTGATCGTCAGTGAGGCGATCGCGATTTCACTGCTTGCACTGGGCGTCGGCCTCGGCCTCGGCGTCCTCGCCGCAGAGGAGTTCAGCGATCACACGAGCACGTCAGGACTCGTCCGGCCCGACTTCACAGCGGGCGTCTTCGCCTGGGGCTTGGCTTTCGCCCTCGGCGTCGCGCTGATCGGCGCTGCGTATCCAACGTGGCGCGCCATTCGGCTCGCGCCAATCGAAGCGCTGCGCCGAGAATGAGGAAGGCCGCGATTCGCCGCCGACGCGGCCGTCTCGTAGGAGGAGGGTGCGGCTCGCGGACTCGGCGACTGCCTGGTCGTTCGTCACGAGCAGCACGGTCATTCCGCGCTCCACGCGGAGGCGCTCGATCAAGCGCAAGACGTGCGCCCCCGTCTCGGAGTCGAGCGAACCTGTCGGCTCGTCGGCCAGCAACAGGCATGGTTCGTTTGCGAGCGCCCGCGCAAGAGCGACGCGCTGGCGCTCACCACCGGACAGCGTCCCGGGGAACGCACCCTTCCGTTGCTCGAGCCCGACCTCGCGCAGCAACGAGCACGCGTGCTCCGCTCGCGCCGCGCGACCCCGGCCGCGTCCGAACATCGGCACCTGCACATTCTCGAGCGCTGTCAGCGTCGGAATCAGGTTGTGGAACTGAAAGACGAAGCCGACCGTCGCCGCGCGGTACTCCGAGGCGTCGATGCCTTCGAGCGCGGCGCCGTCCACGAAGATCTGGCCGGCATCAGGCCTGTCGAGCGCACCGACGAGGTTGAGCAGCGTGCTCTTTCCGCTCCCCGACGGACCGGTCAGCGACACGAACTCGCCCGGCTCGAGCCGAAGCGAGGCCTCGTCGAGCGCCCGGATGCGCCCATCCTCGAACGCCTTGCTGACGCGCTCGACGGCGAGCTCCGCGCCGCTCAACGCGGCCGGACCCAGTAGTTCAGCTTCGTCGCGCGCCCACGCACTGTGACGATCGCCTGAAATGTCAGGCGCTGACCGCGCGCAGCCGGCGGAAACTCGATCTCCTCACCCTTCGGTTCGCGCCACGTGCCGACGAACGTGAAGACGCGCCCGCCGTCGACCTTGCCGACCGGAATGCCACCGAAGAGGAGCCGCATGGTGACGCGTGCCCGGGTCGGATGGCCCTGGAGGTCCGTCACACGAATCGAGATGGGCCAGGCCGCACCCACCTTCGGCGTGTGTGTCGGCGCGTGCAACGTCGCCGTGAACGGCAGCGAAAATGCGGCGAGGAGCTCGACTACGCCCAGCACGCGTCAATCGTAGAGCCGGTCGAGCGCCTTGGCGGCGGCTCCGAGCGGGCGCGGCTCCTCGAGCACCGGTGCGTAGAGATCGCCGTGCTCGTCGATCCGCGCCAGCGCCTTCTCCATCGTGAAGTCGCGCGGGCGCAGACCGGGCGTTAGCTCTTCCCAGCGCAGCGGCGTCGAGACCGGCGCGCCCGGCTTCGGACGCACGGAATAGACGGACGCGATCGTCTTCCCGTGCCCGTTCTGGCGGTGGTCGACGAGCACGCCCTGCCGCTTCTTCTTCAGCCACTCCGTCGTCACCTTGCCGGGATGCCGCTGTTCGAGCAGGCGCGACGCGCCCTCGGCAAAGGCATAGGTCTGCTCGAACGTGGCACGACGAACGATCGGCGCGACGACGTGGATTCCGTCGGCGCCGCTCGTCTTCACGTAGCCGGGGAGACCGAGCTCGTCGAGGAGCTCGCGAATCAGGTGCGCGACCTCGATCGCCAGCTCGAAGCCGTCGTCGGGTGGATCGAGGTCGAAGAGGACCATGAACAGCACTGCTTCAGGCGAGTTCACGAGCGCAAAGTCAACGAGACGCGAGCCGCCTTCGCGCGGCCACGTTCGGAACTGGCGCGTCGGGATCCAGTTCGGTAGGTGCTTCGGCGCCTGCTTCTGGAAGAACACTTCGCCGTAGATCCCGTGCGGGTACCGCTTCATCGTGAACGGACGGTCCTTGAGATGCGGGAAGAGCGTCGGCCCAACCTGCCGGTAGTACTCGAACACGTCGCCCTTCGTGATCCCGTCCTCGGGCCAGAGGACGCGGTCCGGACTGCTCAGCTCGACTGCTTTGGCGGTTCCCACGTGGGTGTACCGATATCAGCCGCAGGCCTTGACAACTCCATCTGTATTTGTTCACATGACTAAGTCACTCGACTAAGTCAGGAGGTTGGTCATGGCCTATCAACTCGAAGGACGCCTGCTGGAGGTCTGCACGTGCAACATCCTGTGCCCCTGCTGGGTGGGCGAGGATCCGGACGGCGGCATCTGCGAGGGCGTGCTTGCCTGGCATTGCGACAGCGGGACGATCAACGGCACGGACGTCTCCGGACGGACCTTGGCCCTCCTCGCCCACATTCCCGGCAACATCCTGGCGGGGAACTGGCGGGTCGTCGTGTACGTGGATGACGGCGCGAGCGACGAGCAGCAGCAGGCGCTCCTCGACGTTTGGACCGGGAAGCTCGGCGGCCCGGTCGCCGACCTTGCGCAACTCGTCGGCGAGGTGATCGCGGTGGAGCGTGCGCCGATCACGTTCACGGTCGAGGGCGGGAAGGGAACGTTGACGATCGGGGACAGCGTCGCGGCGAGCCTCCAGCCGTTCCAGGGCGCAACGGGGACGTCGACGACGCTGCACGACAGCGTCTTTACGACGATTCCAGGCTCGCCGGCGTTCGTCGGGAAGGCCGCGAACTACACCGTGGACGCACCGCAACACGGCTTCCAGATCGACCTGCAAGATCACAACGCCGTGCAGGGAAGCTTCCGCTTCGCTGCCTGAACATGTGGCCGCGGGTCAAAGACGACCGGCTCCTCCTCGCTGCACTGGCCGGCATCGTCGCGCTGACATGGTTGAGCCTGTGGACCTGGGGAGCGGCGCCGCATTCGAGTCACAGCGCGGTCGGCGGGAGTGCAGAGATCGTCTACCTCTCGCTGGCCGCCTGGATCCTGATGGTCGCAGCAATGATGCTGCCGACGACGTTCCCCCTGATCGCCCTGTTCCACTCGTTCGTCCGGACGCGGCCGACCCGCTCGCGGCTGACCGCCGCGGTGGTGGCGGGCTATCTCTGGATCTGGACGCTGTTCGGCTTCGTCGTGTTCGCCGGAAACCAGCTGTTGCACGGGATCATCGAGCGAAGCTCGTGGCTTGACTCGAACCTCTGGGCCCTCGGCGCTGGCACACTCCTGCTCGCGGGCCTCTACCAGTTCACGCCGCTCAAGCACATGTGCCTGGAGAAGTGCCGATCGCCTTTGGCGTTCATCATGGAGCACTGGCACGGGGGCCGGGACAAGCAGGAAGCTTTCGAGCTCGGCATGCGCCACGGCATCTTCTGCATCGGCTGCTGCTGGTCGCTGATGTTGTTGATGTTCGTGGTCAGCATCGGCAATCTCGCCTGGATGCTCGCGCTCGGTGCCGTGATGGCGGTCGAGAAGAACGTCTCGTGGGGGCGCAGACTGACCTGGCCGCTGGGTGTGTTGCTTGTCGGCATCGCCGTCGTGATCGTGGCAGCGAAAGTTTCGATCTCGGTATGAGAGAACTGGCTGCGACGACGACCGCGCGCTCGGCCGCTGAGGACGTGCTGCTCGACGCAGCCGAGCGGCTGCTCGTCGAAGTAGGCCATGCGGGGATCACGACGCGGCGTCTCGCCGAGGAAGCGGGCGTCAACCACGGCCTCGTTCACTACTACTTCGGCTCGATCGAGAATCTGCTCGTCCGTACGCTGGAGCGCTTCACCGAGCGCCTGATCAACCGACAGCGCGAGATGTACTCGGCCGAGATGCCTTTCATCGAGAAGTGGCGGACGGCGATGCGCTATCTCGTCGAGGAGGACATCCGCTACGAGAAGGTCTGGCTCGAGCTGCAGGCACTTGCCTGGAACCGGCCCGAGATGCGCGCGCGCGTCGCGGACATCAACACAGAGTGGAGAGGAGTGCTCACAGAGGCCTTCGCCGAGCCACGCACGGAGCTCGGCATCGAGATGCCGCTCGACGCTCTCGTCTCGCTGGTCGTCACCTTCAACATCGGTCTCATCGTCGAGAGGCTGTCCGGCATCGCGAGCGGGCACACAGAGCTGCTCGATTGGATCGACGGATTTCTGGAGGAGCGATGGCAGCGACGCTGACAGAGGTGCGCGAGCAGACGCGGGCACGCTATCCGGACGAGACGGGGTACGTCGAGCGCGACGGCATTCGCAGCTACTACGAGGTCTACGGCACCGGGGAGCCCACCATCCTCCTGCTGCCGACGTGGTCGATCATCCACTCGCGGCATTGGAAGATGCAAATTCCGTACCTCGCGCGTCACTGCCGCGTCGTGACGTTCGACGGACGGGGCAACGGCCGCTCCGACCGACCACAGGACGCCCGTGCCTACGATGAACGGGAATTCGCAGCAGATGCGATCGCAGTGCTGGACGCCACCAAAACGCATCGCGCGTTCATCGTCGGCTTCTCGCTCGGCGCACAGCGAGGGCTCATCCTGGCGGCCGAGCACCCGGAGCGCGTCGAGGGCGCCGTCTTCGTCGGACCGTCTGTACCTGCAGGAGGCGAACCGCTCCCCGAGCGAGTCGTCTACGAGTTCGATCTCGAGTACGACAGCTACGAGGGCTGGGCGAAATACAACCGCTATCACTGGTTGCGCGATTACCGCGACTTTGTCGAGTTCTTCATGTCGAAGATGTTCACCGAGCCGCACTCGACGAAGCCGATCGAGGATGCCGTCGGCTGGGCGCTCGAGACGGATGCCCAGACGCTGATCGCGACGCAGGACGGCCCGGGGCTGACGCCCGAAGAGTCGCGGGAGCTCTGCCGCCGAGTCCGTTGCCCCGTCCTGGTGATCCACGGCGAAAGGGACGCGATTTCGTCGATGACACGCGGCGCAAGACTTGCCAGCCTGACCGCAGGCAATCTGGTCATCCTCGAAGGCTCGGGGCACGCACCACACGTCCGTGACCCGGTGAAGGTGAACCTCTTGCTGCGCGACTTCATCGCGCCTCCCGCGCCCTCACCCCGATGGGTGCGCGGAAAGTCACGCCGCAAGCGCGCCCTCTATATCTCCTCGCCGATCGGTCTTGGTCACGCACAGCGCGACATCGCGATTGCCGACGAGCTTCGCAAACTTCATCCAGACCTCGAAATCGACTGGCTCGCCCAGCACCCTGTCACCGCCGTGCTCGAGACACGCGGCGAACGCCTCCATCCTGCGAGCTCCTACCTCGCGAACGAGTCGGGCCACATCGAGAGTGAGTGTGCCGAACACGATCTTCACTGCTTCCAGGCGATCCGCCGGATGGACGAGATCCTGCTGGCCAACTTCATGGTCTTTCACGATGTCGTGCGTGATGACCACTACGACCTCTGGATTGGCGACGAGGCGTGGGAGCTCGACTACTACCTACACGAGAATCCCGAGCAGAAGCAGGCCGCATATGTGTGGCTCACGGATTTCGTCGGCTGGCTGCCGATGGGGGACGGCGGCGACCGCGAGGCGATCCTGACTGCGGATTACAACGCGGAGATGATCGAGCACATCGCGCGCTTTCCGCGCGTGCGCGACCGCGCGATCTACGTCGGCAACGACAACGACATCGTTTCCGACGCGTTCGGTCCGGATCTGCCGCTCATCCGCGACTGGACGAAGGGGCATTACGACTTCGCGGGGTACGTCACCGGGTTCGACCCAGCGGTCTTTGGAGACCGTGAGGCCCTGCGCGCCGAACTCGGGTACCGGCCCGACGAGCAGGTCTGCATCGTCACCGTCGGGGGCTCGGGCGTGGGCGGACATCTCCTCCGTCGCGTCATTGAGTCGTTCCCCGAGGCGAAGGAGCGTGTGCCGGCGCTGCGGATGATCGTGATCGCCGGGCCGCGCATCGATCCGGAGACACTGCCTTCAGCCGAGGGACTCGAGATCCGACGGTATGTCCACGAGCTCTACCGGCATCTCGCCGCGTGCGACGTCGCAGTAGTCCAGGGAGGCCTCACGACGACGATGGAGCTGACGGCGAACCGGCGACCATTCCTGTACTTCCCGCTCAAGCATCACTTCGAGCAGAACTTCCACGTCCGCCACCGGCTGAACCGGTACGGCTCCGGTCGGTGCATGGACTTCGACGCGGCGGGTCCGGACGTGATCGCCGAGGCGATTGCGGATGAGATCGGGCGCACAGTCGACTACCGCCCGGTCGAGACGGACGGCGCAGCCCGCGCGGCGGCGTTGATCGCCGAGTTGCTTTAACCGCCAAGTCGCCGTTTTAGCCAGAGCGCGTTCCGGACCGCGAAAACCTCCCAGTCGTTGTTCAAGTACGCGAGTACCTCGACCTCACGGCTCCAAGCTTCGAAGCGTCGCGCCCACTGCTCGAGCTCTGCCTTGCTGTAGTTCCCACGACGGCCTCGAGAGCCGTAGTGAAACCGAACAAACGTCCAGTCCGTCGTCAGCTCGTGTGTCTGGAAGTCCTTGACCTCCGGCCGGTCGCCGATCACGAGCGCGGCTCCGTGCTCGTGCAAAAGCTCGTACACCGGCTCCACGAACCAGCTCGCGTGACGGAACTCGAAGCAATGCCGCCCCGGCGGTACCGCCTCGAGCGTTGCGGCGAGCCTGTCGTCGTTGCGACGGAAAGTCGCCGGCAGCTGCCAGAGCACCGGGCCGAGCTTCGCCGACTCGACCAGCGGCTCGAGCCGCTCGTAGAAACGAGCGATTCCGCCCCCGAGGTCGGTCAAACGCTTGATGTGCGTGAGGTAGCGGCTCGCCTTGACCGAGAAGAGAAAGTCCGGCGGCGTCTGCTCCACCCACGCCGCGACGGACGTCTTCAACGGGAGCCGGTAGAAGGTGTTGTTGACCTCGACGGTGTCGAAATGCTCTGCGTAGTGCCGAAGCCAGACGCGCGGCGGCTTGCCCTCGTAGAACTCGTCCTTCCACGCCTGGTAGTTCCAACCTGAGCAACCTATGCGGATAGAGCGTGGGCCAACTGCTGACACAGCTCCCGCGTTCCCGCTGCGACAACACGTGAACGTCCTTCGACGTCGAGCGGCGCGGCGGCGAAGGGAGGATCCTCGAACAGATCGATCGCGAGGCCGCGCTCGAGCACGAGCAGCTGCGCCGCGGCGATGTCGACGGAGCGCGCGGGCTTGAGCGAGCAGACCGCATCGATCCGGCCCGCCGCCAGGTGGCAGAGTGAGAGCGCCAGCGAGCCCATGATCCGCAGCCGGTGGGCGAGCTCCACGACGGCAGCCGCCTTCTCGGCGACGGAAGCCGTGAGGGTCGCCTCGAAAGCAAGGATCTCGATCTGCTCCTTCGGCAGGTCGCCGTCGAGGAGATGCCCGTTGAGCCGCGCGCCGTCCCCCAGGGTTGCCGTCCACTCCTCCTCGGTCCCGAAGTCGTGGACGAACCCGAACTCGACGTCACCCATCGTCGGCCCTGAGGCGACCGCGATGGATAGAGAGAAGAATCCGATGCCGCGCTTCGCGTTCAACGACCCATCGATGGGGTCGACGACGACGTGCACGCGTCCGTCGCCGATGCGACCCGCTTCCTCCGAGACGATGGTGATGTCGTCGAGACCCTCGAAGCGCGCAAGAACGGCGCGCTCGGCGGCAGCGTCCACCGCGGTCGTCTCGTCGCCGCCCATCCCGGCACCAACAACGGGTTCGCGCTCCGCGCGTGTCGGCAGCTCGGCGAGCACGCGCCGCACGCCCTCGACAGCGTCGCGGCAGAGCGCGAGCCAGTCAGTCAAGCGGGTGGAAGAGGAGGCCCGACGTGAGCTTGGGATAGAAGTAGGTGCTCTTCTGCGGCATCGTCTCGCCACGCCGCGCGATGGCCCACACGTCTTCGATTCGCGTCGGCCGGAGCAAAAAGGCCGCCTCCGCGTCGCCACGGTCGACGGTCGCAACGGCTTCGTCGCGCCGCGGCGTGTACGTCACCCCTTCCGGAGCAATGCGGTCGACGATCTCGACGTCGAGACCCTCACCGGGAACGAGCTCGTAGCGCCCGCCGCGGTAGACCACGACGCCGGGCAACTCCTCGTCGGGCTCGTCAATCGGAGTACCGCTCACACCGTTCAGGCGCTGGGCGACGCGATGCGTAGGAAAGATGGTCAAGCCCTCCTGCCCGGTGGGGACGAGCACGACCATCAGGAAAGGAGAGCCGCCCTCCTCGGCGTAGGCGAGTGCCGTCTCGTACCGATGATGGCCGTCGGCGATCAGCAGCTGCGTGTCGGCAAAGTCGGGCGCGGAGCCGATGCGCCAGAGCTTGTCGCCGCCGCTCTGCAAGTCCGGTGCGCGGGAGGGCTGCTCCAGGGCCTCTTCCTCGTAGAGGAGGAAGATCGGCTCGAGCTGCGTCCGTGTTGCACGCAGGAGACGCAAACGACCCTCCTTCGGTCCGCTGTGCGTCCGTTCGTGCGGCAGCACCGCGCCGGTCTCGTAAGGCTCCACCCTCAGCGAGGCGACGAGGCCCGAACGCGTCCGCTTGACACCGTCCGGGCCGACGTACTCCTGGGCCAGGAACCAGTAAGTCGGCTCGTCGTCGCGCGTGACGATGCCGTCTCGCCGCCACGCGGCCAGGGCGCGACCCGCATCGTCCTCGTCGCCCGGGAGCGTCAGGTGCACGACGTTGTACGGACTCCTGGCGAGAAATTCCTTGCGTTGCTCCGGCGAGATGACGTCGTACGGAGGCGCGACGAGCTCCTCGAGCGGCCCGGCCTTCGCCTCGTCGTAGCGTTCGGCGCGGAACGGCTTGACCTCGGCCATCGGTCCGACCCTAGCATCCGTCTGCGGACCTAGACTTGCCTCGTGAGCGCGATCGCCGAGCTGGCCGAGGAGAGGGTCGTCGAAGGCGTCTACGCGGTCGCACGGAAGCAGCGGCTGCGGACGAAGGGCGGCTCTCCCTATCTGGCGCTGGAGCTCGTCGATCCAAGCGGCCGCATCGACGCACGCGTCTGGCACGACGTCGAACTGCTGGACGGGCGCTTCGCCGAGGGCGACGCGGTGCGGGTGCTCGGCCGCGTCGAGAAGTTCCGGGACCGCCTGCAGGTCGACGTCCGGACGCTCGAGGCCGCGCCGGACGCCGACCCTGCCGCGCTCACACCGGCGCTCCGGCGAGACGCCGACGAGCTGGACGGCTTTCTGGAGTTCCTCGCCGGGGAGATCGCACACCAGGGACTGGCCGAGGTCGTCGGACGGTTCCTCGCAGACGAGTTCCTGCGGAGATCGCTCCGCCGGCTTCCGGCCGCAGAGACGCACCACTCGTACGCCGGCGGGCTCCTCGAGCACACCGTCGGCGTCGCGACGATCTGCCGCGAGACGGCGCAGCTGCACCCGCGGCTCCGCTCCGACCTCCTGCTGTCCGCCACCTTGCTGCACGACCTCGGCCGAGTCGCCGAGCTCACACCCGGGCCGACGTTCCGGCAGACCGACGAGGGTCGACTGCTCGGACACGTGCATCTCGGACTTCGCATGGTCGAAGAGCGCGCCTCAGCTCTCGACGCGACCGCGCGTGCAGAACTGCTCCACGCAATCGCGTGCCATCACGACGCGCGCGCGGCACGCACCGCCGAAGCTGCGGTGCTGTACCACGCGAACCAGCTGGACGCCGTAGCCGCGACCCGGCCGACTCAGGTTGCCGAGACGCGCCGCGGCAATGCCGGGACGTCGAACGATTCGAGCACGACGCTCGTGACGACCTCGCCGTAACGTCCGCGCCGCTCGAGCACCACTGCCGGCTGGCGGCCGCGACTAGCGGTTAGCTTCACCTGATGCTCGCCGTGGCGCTCGCGCTCGGAGCCAGCGCCACCTGGGGCCTGGCGGACTTTTTCGGGCCGCTCAAAGGGCGAACGCTGGGCATTCTGCGTGTGCTCGTCTACGTCCAGCTCGGCGGCCTGATCGGCATCGCCCTGATCGTCGCCGTTCGCGGCAAGGGACCTGCGGACGCAGCGGTCTTGCTGGCGATTCCAGCAGCGACCTCGGGGACGCTCGGCCTCTACGCCTACTACCGCGGGGTGGCCGTGGGCGCGATGAGCATCGTCTCGCCGATCGCGGGGCTCTCGGCCGCCGTGCCCGTGGCTTTCGGCATCGCGACCGGCGACCGGCCGTCGACGTGGCAGCTGCTCGGAATCGTCTGCGCCCTCGGCGGTGTTTTCCTGGCCGCACGCGAGCCGGCCGCGGAGCGGCCCGTCCGCGAAGCGGTCGTAGGAAACCGGGAGGGTCCTCCAGCGAGCCGTCGTGCCCGTTCGAGGCTCGCGCCAGGCGTCGGTCTTGCCCTGCTGGCGGCGATCGGCTTCGGCGGCTACTTCCCACCGATGCATGTAGCGGGTAACGCGGACTTCTGGTGGGCGTCACTCATATTCCGCCTGACGTCGACCTCCGTGATGCTCGCGACCGTCGCGATCAGACGGCCGTCGCTGGCGGTCGCGCCGCGTCAGCTCCCCGCGCTCGCGCTGATCGGTATGGGCGACATGCTCGGCAACATGCTGTTCGCAGCCGCATCGACCAGCGGGCTCGTCAGCGTGACAGCTGTGCTCGCGTCTCTCTATCCGATCGTGACCGTCGTGCTCGCCCGGCTCGTGCTCAGGGAGCAGGTCGCACGTTCTCAGGAGGCCGGGATCGGGCTCACCCTTGCCGGCGTTGCTCTGATCTCCGCAGGCTAGAGCCAGGCGTCGACTCGGCGACGCCGCATAAAGGGCCACGCGGGTTTTGCCGCGTGGCCGTATTAACCACCTGGTTGGGTCGTCTCGCTTCGAAGCGTCACTTCGGCTACAGGGGTAGCTCATGGACGCGCCGGTCGATCTCGTCGCGAATCGCACGGACGATCTCGAGGTCTTGCCCCGCGGGATCCTGGAGCTCCCAGTCGACGTACTTCTTGCCCGGGACCACGGGACACGCGTCGCCACAGCCCATCGTGACGACGATGTCCGCCCACTCCGCGTCGGCCTGGTCGAGCTTCTTCGGAATCCGGTTGGCAAGCTCGGGCATCAGCTCCGCCACTTCGGGATGAACGTGCTCCGCCGGTGTCGTCCCCGCGGAGCGCGCGCTGCCGCCGCGTCGCTCGTACAGAGCCTGAGCCATCTGCGACCGCCCTGCGTTCTGCCGGCAGACGAAGAGGACGTTAGATGGTGCGAGATGGTCGGCTGCGAGAGCTCGAACGTCGCCGTGAGGTTGCACACGCAGACCTCGTCCGCCGCGGACAGGGAGTTGACGATGGCCACACGGGTCGGGTCGGCGAGGGCCTTGAACCGCGCGGCGAGGTGGTCGCGCTCGGCCTCGGTAAGGGGATCTTTCTCGGGCCCACAGCAGATCGCGGGAAGTAGGGCGATTGACTTCATCGATGTTTTTCAATATAACACGGCGGAGCCCATATATCGACAGACGTCGATGAAAGGAGAAGCATGAGCACCGAACTGAAGGATGAAATCCGCGCCCGATACGCCGAGGCGGCTCTCGGCGCAGCCGCTGGATGTGGTTGCAGCTGCAGCGAAGCCGACTGTGCGGAGAACGGGTGTTGCGGCGACGCCGGCCCCGGGGCCTTCGGCTCCGCGCTCTACGACGCGGAGACGCAGGGCGACCTACCCGAGGCGGCGGTGCTGGCCAGCCTCGGCTGCGGCAATCCGACCGCCGTCGCAGAGCTGCGCGAGGGAGAAGTCGTCCTCGACCTCGGCTCGGGTGGTGGAATCGACGTTCTGCTGTCCGCCAAGCGCGTCGGCCCCCTCGGTCTCGCCTACGGCGTCGACATGACCGACGAGATGCTGGACCTCTCGCGCCGCAACGCGGCTGAGGCGGGCGTCACGAACGCGCATTTTCTCAAGGGCGAGATCGAGAACCTCCCGTTGCCGACCGGATCAATCGATGTCGTGATCTCTAATTGCGTCGTCAATCTCTCGACGGACAAGCCAAGCGTCCTGCAGGAGATCTTTCGCGTACTGCGACCAGGCGGCCGTATCGGCATCAGCGACGTCGTCGCCGAGGACCGCCTCTCACCGGGCGAGCGCGCCGAGCGCGGGAGCTACGTCGGCTGCATCGCGGGCGCGCTGTCGAAGGGCGAGTACGAGAACGGTCTCGGGGAGGCGGGCTTCTCTGACATCTCCGTCCGCTTCACGCATCGCGTCGCCGACGGGATGCACGGCGCGATCGTGCAGGCGATGAAGCCGAGTTAGATGTTGAAGCGCACGTTCAGTACGTCACCGTCCTGAACGACGTACGTCCTGCCTTCGAGCCTCTGCAGGCCACGGCGTGCCGCTTCCGCGTGTGAACCGGCCTCAACGAGATCGTCCCACCGGATCACCTCGCAGCGGATGAAGCCCCGCGCGAGGTCGGTGTGGATCGTCGCGGCGGCCTCCAGCGCGGTCTGACCCCGGCGCAAGGTCCACGCGCGCGTTTCCTTGTCACCTGCGGTGAAGAAGCTGATCAGCCAGAGCTCTTCGCTCAGTCGTCGCACGACCTCCTCGAGCGCCGAGGCTCCCTCGCGGAAGGCAGCCGCCTCGTCTCCCGACAGCTCTGCCAGCTCTGCCTCCAGCTTCAGGTCGATACCGTCCGGGCCGTTCTCGATGGCGAGAAGCGGCTTGGTGGCGAGCGGCTCGAGCTCCGGCGGGAGCTCCCCCGGCCAGTCGGCGAGCGATGCCCCCGAGTCGACGTGCACAAGCAAACGCTCGAGCTCCGCGGCCTCCTTCTTC